>Ga0209709_10000008_pt1 | contig 199580 bp, 173 predicted proteins | sample ArcticOcean_MG_C_2_FD_187435 | JGI IMG/M metagenome (GOLD analysis project Ga0209709, IMG submission 187435) | Marine microbial communities from western Arctic Ocean - ArcticOcean_MG_CB4_136 (SPAdes) (version 2) | ecosystem: Environmental > Aquatic > Marine > Oceanic | place: Arctic Ocean...
TTAGAGATTAAATTTGATTTATCAAAATTTTCACTTATAACAATAATTTCGAAAATTGATTGATTAATTTTTTTAATTTTTAATACTTTTTCATTTGTTTTTAATGATGCATATAAGTTTTTAAATTTCTTATTTCTAATATTATAAATATTTAAAAGATTTTCTCCTTTTTTGTTACTACTTGAAAATACTATGACATTATTATATATAATAAAATCTATTATACTTAAACTAATTGGTAATTTTATTTCATATCTTAAAATTTTGGATGAATCTGAATTTATTTTTGTTAGCATATATTCTTTTTCATTTGAATATTCTTTTTTAAATAAAATATTAAAATTATTATTTTCAGATTTTTTTTTGAGAAGAGTATACGACCTATCAATCTCAATTTCTTTCTTAAAATGTTTATTTAAATTTCTATTGAATATTGAAAAATCCCATTTAATATCTTTTCCAGTTTCATAGTCTCTTATTAATAACAATTCTTTGGAATTTGATTCTACCCAGTAATTTCTATTTAAAAACTCTACTTCAAATTCAATTCTCTTTTTTTGCTGAATTATACTGTCTAAATTGATATAAGATTTTAAGTCATTACTATAACTTATTGTTAGTAATAAAAAAAAATAAAAAATATTAGAATTTTTTATATTAGATAAAATGTTGAAAATATTGATAATTCGTTTTTCTTCCATTGGGGATATAGTTTTGACTTCACCTGTCCCTAGATTACTTAAAAAAAAATTTCCAAATTCAAAATTACATTTCATTACTAAAAAAAACTATTATGATTTATATAGATATAACAAAAATCTTGATAAAATTATACTTTTTGAAAAAAATTTATTTTCTACTGCGATTAAACTTAGAAAAGAATCATATGATATAGTAATCGATTTACATAATAATCTTAGATCTAAGTTTATAAGACTAGTATTATTTAAAAAATCTTATGTATATAATAAAGATTTTCTTAAAAGATGGTTGATTGTAAATTTTAAGCTAAAAATTAAATTACCTCATATAGTTGAATCTTATATTTTAACTTTAAAACCACTTGGTATTAAAGATGATTTAAAGGGTTTAGAATATTTTATATCATCTAAAGATGAAGTTGAAGATAATTGGCTACCAACTTCTCATAGAAAAAAGTATACTATTGTAATTATAGGAGCTAAATATTTCACAAAAAGACTTCCAATAAAAAAAGCGATTGAATTATGTGATAAAATAAATTCACCTATTATTTTATTGGGTGGTAAAGATTCTAAAAATGAAGGATTAGAAATTGAAAAATTTTTTGATGAAAGTAAAGATTTTGAAAAGGAAGTATTTGATACCTTAAATAAAAAAACAAAAATTGTTAATATGTGTGGTAAGCTTTCCATTAATCAATCAGCTTTTCTTATAAAGAATGCAGATATTGTATATGCTAATGATACTGGATTAATGCATATATCTGCTGCACTAAAAAAAAAGATTGTTGGAATTTGGGGATCAACACATCCTAACCTTGGATTCTATCCATTTAAAACGAAATTTGCAGTTTATCAAAATAATAATCTTTCTTGTAGGCCTTGTACTAAAATTGGACATTCAAAATGTCCTTTAAATCATTTTAAGTGTATGAATGATTTAAAGTTTGATGATGTGAGTTTATGAAGACATTGGTTATAGTTAGACATAGCAAATCAAGTTGGAAAGATACGAATTTATCTGATTATGATAGACCTCTTAATAAAAGAGGTAAGAAAGATGCTGAATTAATGTCTTTTGAATTAACTAAAAAAAATATGTTGATTGATTTTTTATTATCTAGTTCTTCAAAGAGAACTATACTTACATCAGAATACTTTTTGGATAAAATTAGTATTCATGAACATGAATTTTTTGATGGTTTATATCATGCACCTTCTGATCTGATTTATAATTCTATTCTTAAATTAAAAAATGAATTTAAAAAGGTTATGATTGTAGGCCATAACCCTGGTTTAACAAATATTATAAATTTATTAACTGATCTATCTTTAGATAACTTTCCTACATCAGGAATAGTTATTATAGAATTTAATATTTCTTTTTGGAATGAAGTTAAACCTAGATTGGGAAAAGTAAAATGGATGAAGTTTCCAAAAGATTTTAAATTATAATATATATTCACTCAAATCTTTATTTTGAGTTATAGCATTTAATTTTTCTTCAACCATTTGTTTTGTAATAATTACTTTCGCATTTGGTCCAATTTTTTCTGGGATATCAAATAAGATTTCATTTAAAAGTTTACTCATTACAGTATGAAGTCTTCTTGCACCAATATTTTCAATTTCAGAATTAATTATAAATGCTTTTTCTGAAATCTCTTTTAAAGCATCATCATTAAATATAATTTCTACATTTTCAGATTTGATTAATGCTGTATATTGTTTTGTTAATGAATTTTTTGGTTCATTTAATATTTTAAGAAAATCATCTTGAGTTAAATTATCAAGCTCAACCCTTATTGGAAATCTACCTTGAAGTTCTGGTATTAAGTCAGAAGGTTTTGATAAATGAAAAGCTCCTGCAGCAATAAATAACACATGCTCTGTATTCATAATTCCATATTTTGTAGTTACTGATGTTCCTTCTACAATTGGTAAAAGATCTCTTTGAACACCTTCTCTACTAATATCTGGTCCTCCTCCTTTTTTTGAACCACCACTAATTTTATCTATTTCATCTATAAATATTATTCCAGTATTTTCTGCTTTTTTTAATGCTTCATCCTTTACTTCATCCATATCAATTAACTTTGACATCTCGGATTCTAGGAGTATTTTTTTTGCTTCTCCAATTGTTACTTTTCTCTTTTTATTTTTTTTTGGCATCATATTACCAATCATATCTTGAAGATTCATCATCGAAGATTCATCCATCATACCCCCACCAATCATTCCTATTCCTGAATTATTTTGTTTTTGGATAATAATATCAATTTTTCTATTATCTAATTCTCCATTTTTAACCTTTGATTTAAACTTTTCTCTTGTTTTTTCATTTATCTCTGTGTCTTCATTAGGAAATTTTTTTTCAAGACTTAAATTTATATTTGACTGGACTTTATTTATTGGAGGTATAAGTATATCTAGTATAATATTATTTACACTTTCTTCTGCTTTTATTTTTACTTCTTCCTTTTTTTCAATTTTAACAAGATTGACTGATTGTTCTACTAAATCTCTAACCATACTTTCAACATCTCTTCCAACATACCCAACTTCTGTGAATTTAGAAGCTTCTACTTTTGTGAAAGGGGCTTCAGATAATTTTGCGAGTCTTCTTGCAATTTCAGTTTTCCCAACACCTGTAGTACCAATCATAAGAATATTGTTAGGAATAATTTCATTTTTTATATCTTCAGTAACATTCATTCTTCTCCACCTATTTCTTAGGGCTATTGCAACATTTCTTTTAGCTTCATTTTGACCAATAATATATTTGTCAAGTTCACGAACTATTTCTTGAGGAGTCATGTTTTTAATTTTTTTCATTTTGTAAATTTAAATTTTTTTTAAATTAAAATTAAGAGATATTATATTAGATGTATTTAATGTATTCATTATTACTCTACCATAGTTTAAATTAAATCTCCTCAAAACTATCTCAATACCGTATGATAAACCACCATTATTTCTATTATTTGTTAAAGATAACTCTTGATTTATTTTATAATTATATCCTAATTGAAAATTTAGGTTTTTAGAAATTAAAATTTCTAAACCTATATTCATATGGGATAAAAATTGAGCAAATGAATTCGAGTATAAATCATTTAAAGATAACTTTTCTGATGATTTATTTAATGTAAATGAAACCCTTACAGGCATATATTTAGGTTTAAAAGTTGTTCCTAGTTGCACATATAATGGAAGTGAAATGTTTTCTTTTGATAATAGAAACCCAAAATTTGATATGTTAATTCCAATAGTTATATCTTTTCTGTTAGTAGGATAGAATATTCCTCCTAAATCAATTAAAATCGCATTATTTGCTTTATCATATATTTTTGAAAAAACATATTTAATATTTGTCCCAAAAATAAAATTTGAAAACTTTATTGCTTTAGTGAAATTTATTGAAAACTCTTTAGGATTATATAATCCAGTATAGTTTCCAAATACATCATAACCTTCAAATTTTCCATAAGAAAAGTATTTTATTCCAAGACCATATTTTCCTAGATGATTAATACTATCAGTATATAAGATACTTGATGAACTGATATCAAGAACATATTTCATGTGATTAATTAAAATGTTTTTATTTTTTGAGAAAAATAATAATGATGGATTTGTTAAGTAGTAATTTTGATTTGTGTGCAGTGATACATTATTACCACCTAAAGCTTTAATTTTAGCATTTTCATTTATATTAAGAAATTCAAAATTTGATTGAGGAAAAGATATCGAAATAAAACTAAAATTCATAACCAACAAAATTGTTATAAACTTTAGTTTTTTAGAAGTAGAAAAAAATTTAAGAAAATAGTTTGTATATATCATTAAATATTACGAAAGACATTAAACCAAGTAATATTATAACTCCAAATCTAGTAGAATATTCTAAAAATTTTTCTGATGGCTTTCTTCCAGAAATAATCTCATATGTTAAAAACATGGCATGACCTCCATCAAGTGCAGGGATAGGTAGTAAATTCATGAATGCTAATACCATTGACAATAAAGCTACAATTCTCCAAAAATTATTCCAATCCCATTCTGAACCAAAAATTTGAGCTATTCCAATTGGTCCAGATAAATTTTTTGAAGGATCCATTTTACCTGAGAACATTTTACCAAATGCTTGTATATTTATCCATACAAGATTAAATGCTTTACTTGTACCAATCTCAAATGATTCAGGTAAATTATAAAATTTTTGAGATAGGTTTGCCTTAGAAATTTCAACTCCTATTCCAATTTGACCTTCTTTGCTGACATTTACAATTTTTTCAATTAATGATTTATTTCTTTCAATAGTCATTTGAATAATCGAATTTTTATTTTCTTCAATTGCTTGTTTAAGCTCTAAAAAGTCAATTATTTCATTATTATTTACAGATACAATTTTATCTCCTTTAATAATTCCTGATTCTTGGGCATTAGAAAACACACTATCAATACTAAATGGTAGTCTTAATTTTAAGAATTGACTCAATGACTCTTTTGAAGACATGTAATCAATAAAATTTTCAGGAAGAAAAATTTTTATTTCTTCATTATTTCTCAATACAGTATATGAACTGTTATCATTTAAAAATAAATTTGGATCAAATAATTCACTGTCTCTATTCCAATCTTGATCATTAATTTTTATTATTTTATCACCAGTTTTAAAGCCTACTATTTTTCCAATCTTTAGAGCTAATATTCCATTTTTATTAATTTCATCTTTAGAAATAAAAGTTTCACCATTATTAAATGTCATAAATGTGAAAATAAATACACCTGTAATTACATTAAATATAATTCCTCCTAGCATAACTACAAGTCTTTGCCATGCTGGTTTAGATCTAAATTCCCAAGATTCGGGCTCTTTATTTATATGCTTAGTATCAAAAGATTCATCAATAATTCCTGAGATTTTAACAAAACCTCCTAAAGGAATTGATCCTAATCCATATTCAGTTCCTTTATAATTAAAACTCCAGATTTTGGGTGGAAATCCTATAAAATATTTTTCGACTCTCATCCCAAACATTTTAGCTGACAATAAGTGTCCAAATTCATGAATTCCAACAATGATTGATATTGCAAGAATCATCTGAAGTGCCATAATTAAAGCATCCATATTATAATGTATTTATTAATTTTTTAGTAAAATTTCTAGTCTTTAAATCAGTTTCTATCAATTCTTCTAAATTTGGATTTGCAATATAGGATATTTTATTTAAAGATTCTTCTATAAATTTTGTCATATCTAAAAAGGCAATTTTTTCTTTAAGAAATGCATCTACGACAATTTCATTAGAAGCATTTAAAATACATGGGGAATTACCTTCACTTTTTCCTGCTTCAAAAGCAAGTTTTAAATTATTAAATGTGTTTAAGCATGGTTTTTCAAAATTCAAAGATTTGTTAAAATCAAATTTATATCTAGGAAATTCATTACTTACTCTTTTAGGATAGCTTAAAGCATATTGAATCGGTATTTTCATATCTGGTTCTCCTAGTTGAGCTTTTATTGAACCATCTATAAACTGAACCATTGAATGAATAATTGATTCTGGATGCACAACAACTTCAATTTTATTTATATCAATATTGAATAACCATTTTGCTTCAATTACTTCAAGACCTTTATTCATTAATGTTGATGAGTCAATAGTTATTTTATCACCCATTTTCCAATTTGGATGATTTAAAGCATTTTCTTTAGTAATATTTTTTAATTCACTTATTGTCTTACCTCTAAATGGTCCACCTGATGCTGTAAGTATAATCTTTTCAATAGATTTTTTAGATTCACCAATTAAACATTGAAAAATTGCAGAATGTTCAGAATCCACAGGATATATTTTTACAGAATTTTTTTTTGCTAACTTATTAATAATATTTCCAGCTATTACTAGAGTTTCTTTATTAGCGAGAGCAATATTTATTTTATTTTCTATTGCATTAATTGTAGGAATTAATCCTGATTTACCAACCAATGCAGTAACAATCATATCTATGCTGCAGTAATCATAAAATTTATTCAGAGCATTCTCACCAAATAAAATATTAACATTTTGATTTTTTAAAGATTCTCTTAATTTTCTATAATATTTTTCATTTACAATAATTATTGTCTTAGGTTTAAATTTAATTGTTTGTTTTATTAGAAGATCAATATTTGAATGTGCAGATAGTAATTCTACTGAAAATTTATCTTTATGATTATTAATTACATCTAGAGTTTGTGTTCCTATAGAGCCGGTTGATCCTAGAATACCAATTTTTTTTTTCAATTTAATTATTCTTTAAAATTTGATTTATAATTTTTCTATTATTTGAAATCCTAGGAACTTTATTTTGACCTCCTAATTTATCAATTGACTTCATAAAGTTAATAAATGATTTCTTTTTTAAAGTTTTAATTTTCAAAGTTGAAAGTACTTTGTCTTTTATTAAGTCATAGTAGTAAGGATTTAATTTTTGAAGGTTTAAATCTAACTCTATCTCAAATTTTTTTAAATTTTTAGGTTTTGTCTTAAACTCTATTAACCATTGGTGATGAGATTTTCCTTTATTTTTTTGAATTTTTGGTCCGACAGTATATTCTACCACTATTGTTTCATCAAATATTTTGCAGGTTTTTAATAATGCTTTATCTATTTCTTCAACAATAATATGTTCTCCAAAAGCTGAAATATATTGTTTTGTTCTTCCTGTAACAATGATTTTATAAGGTGATATAGAAGTAAATTTAATAGTATCACCTAAGTCATAAGCCCATAGTCCTGCATTTGTACTTATTATCATTGCGTAATTGATCCCAATTTTTACATCTTTTAATTGTATTCTTTTTTGATTCTCTGATCTATAGTCTTTCATAGATATGAACTCGTAAAAAATGCCAGAATTTGTTTGTAGAATTAAATCATCTTTTTCTATTGTGTTTTGATAAGCAAAAAAACCTTCAGATGCTGGAAAAGTTTCTAAGGTATCAATTTCATGACCTATAGTGTCAAAAAGATTATTTTTATACGGTTCAAAATTTACACCACCATGACAAATTAATTTTAAGTTTGGGAATATATCTATTATTTTTTTCCCTGTTTTGTTTTTTAAAACATTGAAATACATTTGAATCCATGGGGGTATACCCCCAATAACTCTTAAATCTTTATCTAATGTTTCATTTGCAATTTTTTCAATTTTATTTTCCCAATTTTCAATGATATTTGTTTTATTGGAGGGGAGATATTTATTTTTTAAAAAAAAAGGTTTATGATGATTAACTATTCCGGACAATCTACCAACTTTAATTTGACCAATAGATTCTAGCACTGGAGAGCCTGATAGAAACATAACTTTACCACCTAGTATATGAAATGATTTTTGTGATTTTATATAATCAAATAACATTTTTTTAGTACTATTTATATGATTTGAAATAGAATCTTTAGTTATAGGAATATATTTTGTACCTGATGTTGTACCTGATGTTTTGGCAAAATAAGTGGGTAATCCAGGCCATAAAATATTTTTTTTTCCTAATTTAATTTTATTTATATACCCATTAAATTCTTCATAATTTCTAACTGGAACATTACTTATAAAATTTTTATAATTTTTAATTTTTAAAAAGTTATGATCTTTTCCAAATTCAGTTTTTTCAGCTTTCTTTATAAGTTTTTTTAAAATATTTTTTTGTTTAATTAAAGAATTTTTATGATTATTTTTTATTAGGGAGTCAAAAATATATTTTATCATAATTTTATTTTTCTTTTTAGATAAAGTTATAAATATATATTCTAAAAAAAAGTGAGTTTTATATTTGAATATTAAATATTTATCACTTAAAGTGAATGAAATATCTAATCTAATTAGATGACAATCTTTTATTTATTTCACTGATACTTTTCTTAAAAATTTTATCAGTGTCAATCATATCATTTACAGATTGTACAGCATGAATCACAGTACTATGATCTCTACCTCCAAAATGATTTCCGATTGATTTTAAAGAATTATTTGTATAGTCTTTCGAAAAGTACATTGCAACTTGTCTTGCAATTACTATTTCTTTTTTTCTTACTTTATCTTTCATTTCTTCTATTGAAATGTGAAAAAATTTAGATACAATTTCTTGAATAAAAAGTATATCTATTTCTCTATTAGTATTTTTTACAATCTTATTAATTACGGATTTAGCAAGATTTAAATCTATCTCAACTTTAGATATGGTTGAGTGTGCCATTAAAGATATAAGAACACCTTCAATCTCTCTAATATTAGAATCAACTTCATATGCTATATATTCAATAACATCTTCAGGAATACTGAGGTTATCTTTTTCTACTTTAAATTTTAAAATATCTAGACGTGTATTATAATTAGGTTTTTCCAGTTCTACTGTTAACCCTGACTTAAATCTACTCACAAGCCTTTCCTCTAATCCATCTAGCTCTAAAGGGGACTTATCAGCTGATATAACTATTTGTTTTTGGTTAAGGTTTAATTGATTAAATATATGAAAAAATACTTCTTGAGTTTTTGTTTTTCCACTAAAAAACTGAACATCATCTATAATTAATACATCAATATTTGAATAAAATTTTGTAAAATCTTTTAATTTATTTTCTTTTAATGAATTTATGAATTGAGTAGCAAATTTTTCTGAGGTAACATAATAGATACTTTCATTATTATTTTTTTTAATTTTATTCCCAATTGCTTGAATAAGATGAGTCTTTCCAAGGCCTGTCCCTCCAAAAATCATTAGAGGATTAAAAGGATTATTTCCTGGATTTTTAGATATTCTTTTTCCTGCTGTTCTAGCTATACTATTGCATTTACCATGAATAAAATTTTTAAAAGAATAATTTGAATTTAAATTGCTATAATTATGATCTTCAGAAAATTTATTTGCATATAGTTTTTTAGAATTATTTCTTTTATTTTTTGCTATCGAATCATTTGATATTAAATATTCAATTCTACCATTCTTTCCTAGAACTACTAGAATTATATTATTGAGCAACTTTATATAATGTTCTTCAATCCATTCATAAAAGAATTTATTAGGAACCCTTAGTGTTAGAGTATTATTAGAATATTTTATAGGTTCAATAGGCTTAAACCATGTTTCGAAACTCTGGATACCTATTTTGGTTTTTATTAAAGACAAACATTTAACCCAATGCTTTAAGTGCATAATTTTTTAAGTGGTTTTAATTGATATGTTAATGCTATTATTTAAATAGGTTGCCAAATATTAACTAAAAATTTGAAAGAAAAAAATCAATTTATATAATGATTTTTTTAAATAGCTTCAATTTCCAATTTTTGGGTGTTTTAAATTTAAAAATCTTTGAAAAATACAATAAATTTTTTTTCTTATTTTAAGGAATTAGATTTGCCACTTAAATAAAAAAAGTATGTGGACAAAAGCTTTATTTTATTCTATAGAAAAAGTATCAAAATTAACTAGGAAATTTCATATAAAAATTGAAGATAATAATTTTAGTTATATAGCTGGACAGTTTATACAAATTAAAATTAATAATCTTATTAGAAGCTATTCGATAGCTTCATATATTGAAAATTCAAATTTTGTTGAATTAATTATTGTAAAGTTAGAAGGAGGAGCAGCAACAAGTTTTTTGTTTGATAATGTTAAAGAAGGTGATTATCTTGAAGTCAAAGGCCCTTTAGGTAAATTTGTTTTACCTGAAATCATTAATAATGATATTTTTTTTATTTGTACTGGCACAGGTATTGCTCCTTTTAGAAGCATGCTACAATATATTATTCTCAAAAAGATTAACTATCAAAATATTTATTTATTTTTTGGTACTAGAACAAAAAAAGATCTTTTGTATTTTGATGAAATGAGTAATCTTAAAAATTTTATGAATAATTTTAATTATATACCAATCTTATCAAGAGAAAAATGGGCAGGTAATTCTGGCTATGTCCATGAACAATATTTAAATATCATTAAAAATAAATCATTGAATGATCCAATTTTTTATTTATGTGGATGGAAAGATATGATAAAAGAGGCAAGGACTAATTTAAAAGGTCTTGGTTTTGAATCTAAAAAAATTAAATTAGAAATTTACGGCTAATGAGTCAAAGGATTAAACATGAATGTGGAATAGCAATGCTTAGGTTGAGAAAACCATTGCAATACTATATTGATAAGTATAAAACTAAGTCTTATGGTGTAAATAAAATGTTTTTATTAATGCACAAACAAAGAAATAGAGGTCAAGATGGTGCAGGCGTAGCATGTGTAAAATTAAATACTCCTCCTGGAGAAAGATATATAAGCAGATATAGATCTATTGAAAAAGATTCTATTCAAGATATTTTTAAAAAGATTAATAAAAGATTAATAAAGGCTGAGAAAGTTGGTGGAAAAAATTTAATGAATGAAGAATGGCTAAAACGTAATGTTGATTTTACAGGTGAGCTTTGGTTAGGTCATTTAAGATATGGAACTTTTGGAAAAAATTCTATTGAGAATTGTGCTCCTTCTTTAAGGCAGAATAACTGGAAGAGTAAAAATTTAATTCTTGCTGGAAATTTTAATATGACAAATTTAGATGATTTATTTGGCGTATTAATTGATTTAGGTCAGAGTCCAAAAGAAAAATCGGATACAGTAACTATTTTAGAAAAAATTGGACATTTTTTAGATGAAGAAAATAATAGAATATATGATAGTTATTCTGACAAGATTTCAAAAAAAGAAATTTCTAATAAAATTGAAGAAGAGATAAATTTAATAAATGTTTTAAAAAATTCCTTTAAAGATTTTGATGGTGGATATGCACTTTCAGGTCTTGTTGGACATGGGTCAGCTTTTATAGCAAGAGATCCTTCTGGAATTAGACCACTATATTATTATACTAATGATGAAATCATTGTTGCTGCAAGTGAAAGGCCACCAATAAAGACAGCTTTTGGATGTGAATTTTCTGAGATAAAAGAAGTTGACCCTGGTCATTCTTTAATAGTAAATAAAGATGGTACTTATTTTATAGAAAAGTTTATAGAACCAAAAGAAAAAAAATCATGCAGTTTTGAAAGAATTTATTTTTCAAGAGGCAATGATCCTAAAATATATAAAGAGAGAAAAAATCTAGGTAAGTATTTAATTCCACAAATTTTAGATACTATAGATCTTAATTTAAAGGATACTATTTTTTCTTATATTCCAAATACTGCTGAAATTTCTTTTATTGGACTGATTGATGGGTTAAAAGATTATCTAATCAAGAAAAAAAAGGAAATTATTATCAATAAAAATCCTAATAATGAATTTCTAAGAGATGTATTATCATCAAAAGTTAGGATTGAAAAGCTTGTATCAAAAGATGTGAAAATGAGAACTTTTATTGCTGATGATGATAGTAGAAATGAATTAGTATCAAGTGTTTATGATACTACACATGGAATAGTTAATTCAAAAAAAGATACAGTAGTAATAATTGATGACTCTATTGTTCGGGGGACAACATTAGAAAAAAGTATATTAACATTATTAAGTGGTTTAAATGCTAAAAAAATAATTTTTGTTTCTTCCTCACCTCAAATAAGGTATCCAGATTGTTATGGAATTGATATGAGTAAGATGAATCAATTTGTTGCTTTTAGAGCACTTATTAGATTAATTAAAGAGAAAAAAATGAATCATATAATTAAAGAAACATATAATAAGTGTAGTTCTTCCTTGAATGAAGATTCTCCAAAAAATTATGTTAAAGAACTTTATGATATGTTTTCTTATGATGAAATATCAAATTCTATTACAGAGATTGTTAAACCAAAATCTTTAAAATCAGAATTTAAAGTGATTTATCAAACTATTGATAATTTAAATAAAGCATGTCCAAATGATTTAGGAGATTGGTATTTTACTGGTAATTATCCAACAGCTGGAGGAAATAAAGTTGCTAATAGATCATTTATGAATTACGTTAATGGAATAAGTAAAAGAGCATACTAAAATTTTATACTGCAAAGCTTTCACCGCATCCACATGTTCTAGTTGCATTTGGATTTTTAAATTGGAATCCTTTTCCATTTAATCCATCACTAAAATCTAATTCAGTATCTAATATATAAAAAAGACTTTTTTTATCCACGACAATTTTAATACCATTATCCTCAAAAAAATTATCTTTATCAGATGTTTTATTATCAAAATCTAGATCATACATTAATCCAGAACATCCACCACCTTTAACTTTTACTCTTACGTTATAGTCAGAATTATAATTTTCAGAAGTTCTAAGTTCTTTAAGTTTTTCTAAAGCTTTTTCGGTTATCTTAATCATATACTACAAAAGTATAAAGAATAATAGAATTTTTTTTAATTAATTTTAAATTATGAAAATAAAAAATATTGACGATATAGGAGAGTTTGGTCTTATTGATAGGATAAGCTCAAAATTCAAGAATAATAGAAAATCCACAATTTGTGGTATAGGTGATGATAGTGCTATTCTTGATAATTCAAAATTATTAACATTAGTTTCATCAGATATGTTAATTGAAGGTATTCATTTTGATTTATCATTTTCTCCTCTTAAACACTTGGGTTACAAATCTGTTGTAGTAAACTTATCAGATATTTATGCAATGAATGGACATCCAAATCAAATAATTTTAAATATTGCGATTAGCAGCAAGTTCTCTATAAAGGCAATAGATGAATTTTATGAAGGTGTAAAGATAGCTTGTAATGAATATAAAGTTGATTTAGTAGGAGGTGACACTACATCATCATTAACGGGTTTAGTTATTTCTTGCACTGCTATTGGAACTGTATTGAAAAAAGATATTACTAGAAGAAGTGGAGCAAAAGAAAATGATGTAATTTGCGTTTCTGGAGATCTTGGTAGATCATTTCTTGGTTTGAAAATTCTTCAAAGAGAAAAAAGTACTTTTTTAAGTAATCCAAAAATGCAACCTCAATTGAATATTTATAAAAATATTATAGAAAAACAATTAAGACCATCAGCTAGATTTGATGTAATAAGCATGCTAGAAGAAAATAAAATTATACCTTCATCAATGATTGATATTTCCGATGGTTTAGCTTCTGAGTTAATTCATTTATCAACTAATTCTGGTTTAGGAGTTAAAATATTTGAAGAAAAATTACCTGTGTTAGAAGAGACTAAACTGGTTTCAAAAGAATTTGATTTGGATTTTTTGAACTGTGTTCTTAATGGGGGTGAAGAGTATGAATTATTATTTTCTATATCTACAAAACAGTATGATTTAATTAAATCTAACAGTATTAGTATAAATCCTATAGGATATTTTACCAAAGATAAAAATAACATAATCGTATTGTGTAATAATAAGGAAAAAGTATTAAAACCTTTTGGTTGGAATCATTTTAACTAATTATTTTAGAAGTAATTAGATTGTATTTAGTATTATCTGATGTGTTAATATTTTTGTTAAAAATGCCATATACAGCTGAACCACTACCTGTCATGCTTACAAATTGAGCATCTAAGTTATAAATATAATTTTTTATATCTTTTAATTCTTTGATTTTCGAAAACGCATAATTCTCAAAATCATTTTTCACAAAATTCTTCCATTTTTCCAAAGGTTCATTTTCAAGAATTTCTTTGAGTTTAAATTTAGGTTTTTTAGGTTTGATATTATTGTATGCATCAATTGTAGAAATTGATTCTTCAGGAATTATAATTATAATTTTTTTGTCATTTAAATCAATATTGATATCTTCCATTTTATCACCTTTTCCAAATACATATTTATTTTTATTTTCTATAAAAAAAGGACAATCACTCCCTATCTTTTTAGAAAAATTAATCAGTTCATTCTTAGACATTTTTTTATTGTTAATATATTTAAGTAAAAATGCAGCATTAGAAGATCCTCCACCTAATCCACTCCCAATAGGTATTTTTTTATGTAAATGTATTTTATAGTTAGTTTTTGGATTGAATTTTTTAATTGTTTGTAAAATCAAGTTGTCATTTAAATTTCCTGGAATACTTATTCCACTTATTGTAAAAATTGTATTATTAGAAGGCTTAAATTCTATTATATCTTGTAAAGATATTGGACAAAAACATGATTCTATATTATGGAAACCATCATTTCTTTTTGAAATAATATTTAATCCAATATTTATTTTTGCATTTGGATAAATAAACATTATGAACCAAATTGGTCAATAATTTCTTCAGATATTCCTGTTTTTGAAAAACCACCATCATGAAATAAATTTTGCATTGTTATTTTTTTACTCAAGTCAGAGAAAAGAAAAACGCAATAATTTGCACATTCCTCAGCTGTCGCATTTCCTAAAGGAGACATTTTTTCAGCAAAATTATAAAAAGAATCAAACCCTTCAATTCCTGCTCCTGCAGTTGTAATTGTAGGGGATTGAGAAATAGTATTAACTCTTGTTTTATTTAATTTACCTAGTCTGTATCCATAACTTCTTGTAATTGATTCAAGTAATGACTTAGCTTCTGCCATATCTGAGTAAAAAGGAAATGTTCTTTGTGCAGCTATATATGATAATCCTACAATTGAAGACCAGTTATTTAAAATATTATTTTTTTCTGCGATTTGCATTACCTTATGAAATGAAATACCTGAAACATCTAATGTTTTTTGAAACCATTGATAATTTAAATTACCATATTCTTTTTTTTTTCTAACATTAGGAGACATACCAACAGAATGTAAAATAAAATCTATTTTACCATCTAAAATCTTAATGGAATCCTTATATAACTTCTCTAAGTCAGCAAGCGAAGTTATATCAGCAGGAATAATTTTAGATTTACAACTTTCAGCAAGTTCATTGATTTTGCCCATTCTAAGAGCAATTGGAGCATTAGTTAAAGTAAATTCTGCACCATATTCTTTACATTTTTCAGCAACTTTCCAAGCTATTGATTTTTCATCTAAAGCTCCAAATATTATACCTTTTTTACCTTTAAGTAGATTATTCATATTGTTTTAAAAATTAAAAATTCCATTTAAAACAAAGTAAGGAATTATTATATAAAGAATGGAATCTCTTATTAAATAATAAACAAAAATTATACCAAAAAATTTCCAACCATGGACTTTAATTGTTTTTTTAAATCCATTTTTTTTGTAGTATGAATGATAGTTTTTTAAAAATGCGGGAATTAATTTATTTTTAATTGACATTTTTATTTTAAAATTTTATTGAATAAATCACTTCTACTCGGTGCAAGTCCAGTTAATAAATTGAACGCATCTCTTTTCATGCTAAGATTCGCATTCAAAAATATATTTGTTAATTCATCTGATTTCGCATTTAAAAAAATATTTAGAATAATTGAGTTAAACTTATTCTTGTTTATTTTATTTATTTCAGTGAGATTTTGTAAAATATTTAATCTAGAATTATCTGGATCCGAGTAAAAGTTATCCATACCTTTTATATGATAATTATAAATTGATTCTCTAACTTTTTCAAATTCTGGATTAATAAAATTTTCACATAACCAATACCTATTATGTTTAGAACCAAATTGATCCCATCCTTTGTATCCAGATTGCTGAGAATCATTTACTATTTTCCATGCTTTTTGAAAATTATCATTTCCGCCTAAATTTTCAAAAGTATCATTATCCATGCCAATTATTATATTAGCATAAAATGAAAGTAGAGAAGATAAATTATCGTTTACACTATTTTCTATATATTCAATATTTTGAGACGGTAAGTACTCAAATATCCACTCTCTATCTCCATGATTTAGAATGACACTTTCATATGATGAATTAAAAATAGGTCTTGAAGATACGATTTGTACAGTTGCTTCATATATTCCAGTTGATGGTTCTTTTAAAATATTTATAATGAAATTACAATTAATTTTTTCTTCATTTAAATATTTATTTTCAGTCCATATTTGATTGTTTAGGAATTGTTCTATATTATTTTGTAACTCTTCAAAAATATAATTTTCAGATGATTCTAATTGATCTGTATTTACTATAATTTTAGTTTTTAGTTCTTGTGGAAATGTAGTAAAAGAGATAAGGTAAATAAATAAATAAAAAATATTTTTTATCATTTTTTAAATAAATGAATCTTTTTTATTCATTTTGGTCTGAATTATTTTCATCTTGAGGATACCTAAAAAAAAGTTCATTTTCAATTAGTTCTTCAGCAGCTACAGTAGAAGATTTTGGTAATCTTTCAAAATATCTTGAAATTTCAATTTGCTCTCTATTTTCAAAGATTTCTTCTAAATTATCAATGTCTGAAGCGAACTCAGCTAACTTCTCACTAAGCTCTTCTTTTTGAACAGCTGATAGTTGTCTTGCTCTCTTTCCAATTATTTTAACAGATTTATAGATATTACCAGTTTTTGAAGCAACTTCTTCAATATTAAACTGTGTTATAGATGATTTAATTTTCATAGATTATTTTTTATTCTGCAAACTTAGTCAATAAATTTAAACTTTCAACAAACATTTTTTCTGCTTCTTTTTGAAATGAACTATTTGGGTACTTATCAATAAATTCCACATAAAAATCTGTAACTTTTTTATATCTTTCTTTTTTAAGATCATCGAAACTATTCTGGGCAATAAGGTATTGAGAAACTATTTTCAAATAGTTGCATTCATCATTAAAATTAGAATCAGGAAAGTCATTTTCAAAATTGCTTAATGCTATTATAGCTGACTTGTACATCCTGGTTTTATAATATTGTTTAGCGTTTTCGAAACTTTTTTTTTCAAGTTTTACTTGTAGTTCGTCAATTAAATTATTTGCTCCCTTTGAGTATTCACTGTATGGGTATTTATTTATGAAATTTTGAATTGCATTTATTGCCTCTATAGTATTAGATTGATCTAAATTTGAATTGGGAGATTCTTTATAAAGAGAAAAAGCATATAGATATTCAGCTTCTATAACTTTATCACTTCTTGAAAAAAGTTCTATAAAACCTTTGAAATATTTAGCACTTAATTCGTATTGTTCAAGGTTGTATAGAGAGTAAGCAAAGTAAAAGTCTACTATTTCAGATTTTTCACTACCCTTAACTAGAGGCTTTATATCTTGAAATATAGTACTTGCTTTAAAATAGTCCTCTTCTTCATAATATTTTAAAGCTCCTTCAAGTTTTTCTTCATAGCCAGGTGTTTTTAATATTTTTCTATAATCACTACATGCTTGAAAAATTATAATAGCTATAAAGCTTATAAAAATATTAATACTAATTTTCATTTCGCAAATATATCTTTTTTCTAAAATAATGAACCACATCTTGAACTTTTGGTTTTTCACTTTCTCTCCAATTAAAACTTTTTAGATATAAATTTTCCTCTATAATCTTATGTGGAGGTATTAGTTTAGCCTTTGGACTTTTATAAAAAACAATATTTTTAATTTCATTTTTTTCAAAATTTAATTTTAAATCGCTACATATTATATAGTTGAGACCAACTATTTTATCTATAGTCTCATTTAATACGAAATATATTGTCTCTCCATTTCCCTTAACATTTATTGTTTTTAAATAATTTGAATCATCAAAAAATGCTTTCATTGATTTTCCTTTTATTTGATTAAAATTTTTTAAAGAATCTCGCGAAATAATAAATGCATTTTTTATTAAATTCATTTCTTCTATATTATTTCCATAAATTTTAAAATTTATCGAATCAGAAGTGATTTGGTTATCTCCATTCCATATTATTGGATTATTAAACATATTGATTATTGAATCTTTTATTAAAAATGTTATTGAATCTGCTTTTCCCTTAAAATTTTTTTTATAAAATTTTACATTATTATGGGCAATGATCATATCAAGGTTTGTAGAATCATCATATGCTATAATAGTGTCAGATGATAGATAAAAGGTATCATTTGAAAATACTTTTTTTAATAAGGCATTATCATAAATTTTAGTAATATTATTTTTTTTATCGTAGTATCCTTTATTTCCAGTTACAATATAATCTGAGTCTTTTACTTTTAATTTTACATTTTTATTTGCTAAATAAAATAGTGTGTTATTATCTAAGTTAATTTCATTTGCTTCTAAAGTATAGTTATTTGTTTCAATGGTACTCATTTTAAGGAATGAAGATTTTATTTTAGTTTTAAAGTTACCTCCAAGAGAATGTACATATATATTATCTTCTGTTACTATTCTCGTAGAATCATATGTTACTATAACTTCATTTATAGAATTATATTTTAATGAGTCGGTAAAAAGAATATATTCTGGTCCATTAAATTCAACATCATTATAAAATATTGAGTATTCACCTTGAGCATAAAAAATTCCTTCTTTACTTTTAAGTGTATTTTCATTTTCTTTTAGTATTCCATACTCAAAAAATTTTCCAATTTTATCTTTTATGCTATAGTCTAAAAAATTTGTTCTTAGTTCATAGTTATTTTTAGTATAAACAACATTTTCTCTAAGTTTAGCAATTTTTTTATTTCCGTCATATATTAGTTTATTGCCAGATATTTTTAAAGAGTCTATATCAGTAATTATTATATTACCATAAGCTTCCATTATATTTCTTTTATTATAAAAATTTGCTGAATCACAAATTATTGTTAAAGTACCCTGTTTAAATATGACATTGTTTATAAGTTTTCTTACAGGTTCTCTATTTTCTCTTAGGTATTTTAATTCGTCAGCTTGATATTTAATTTTTTCTTTTTTTTGTCCATTCACAGAATTTAGTACGAATAAAGAAAAAAATATGACTGATAAAAATTTAATTTTCATAATGTAAAAATATATAGTTATTAGTTTTATTATTAACCAATTGACAAATAGTTATTTTTACTTTATGAAAGTAAATATTTTAAATAAAACATTTATTCATTTTTTTGAAGAAAATAATATTGATTTTCTCAAAAATAAGTTTTTGTTAGCTGTAAGTGGTGGTGTTGATTCTATGGTTATGTTTAGATTATATAAAAAAAATAAAATTACTTTTTCAGTATGTACTTGTGATTTTAATTTAAGGGGTAAAGAATCTAGTGATGATATTTCTTTTGTAAGAAATTTTTGCAAAGTAAATGGTGTAAAATTTTACACAAAAAAATTTTACACAAAAAAATATGCTTTAGATAATAAAATATCTGTTCAGATGGCAGCTAGAAAGTTAAGGTATGAATGGTTTGATCAATTAATTAAAGAATATAAATATAGTTATTTGTCTACAGCACACCATAATGATGATAATCTTGAGACAATTCTTTTAAATTTTATAAAAACAACAGGTTATAGAGGACTTTCGGGAATTCCGAGTATAAATAATTTCACTATAAGACCATTGCTTCAAACTAGTAAAAAATCATTAAAAGAATATGCTATAAATAATAATTTAGATTGGAGAGAAGATAAGTCTAATGACGATATAAAGTATCAAAGAAATAATTTAAGAAAACAAGTTATTCCAATTTTAAAAAAAATTAATCCATCCATTGAAAAGTCTATTTCAAATTCATCCAAAAGATTAAATAAGGTTGGAAATTTTATAAAAAGCGAACTTGAAATTTTTAAAAATCAATATTTATCTGAGAAAAATCAAATTTTGACTATAAATATAGGAGAATGGGTTAATAATAAAAATTCAGACATTATTATTTATGACATTCTAGATAATTATGGTTTTAATTTTTTTCAAGCAGAACTTATTCTGAAAACTATTCGTAAAAATAATTTAAAAGAGTTTTTGAGTGAAAAATATATTCTTTATACAGAAAGAAATGAAATTAATATTAAACCAATAGATTTCAATTTTAAATATTATCATATTTTCAATTCATCTAAAGATATAGTTATTGATGATTTAAAATTTAAAATAAAAAAATATGATATAAATAAACTTTTATTAAATGATAGACCAACTAATGCTCAAATAGATTATGATAAAATTTCTTACCCTTTAATTTTAAGAAATTTTAATCAAGGTGAAAGATTTATTCCTTTAGGGATGAAAAAAAGTAAAAAAATTTCAGATTATTTATCAGATAAAAAAATTTCTAAAATTGATAAATTAAAACAATGTGTTATATCTGATTCTAATACTGGAATCATATGGTTAATTGGACATCAAATAAATGATTTTTTTAAAATTTCAAAGAATACAAAAACAGTATTAGAATTTGAAATATTTTTAACTAAAGTGTAAATATTTATTTTTCATTATCTAATTTTAAAAAAAAATAAAAAAAATGAAAGTAACAGTAGTTGGAGCTGGAAATGTTGGAGCAACATGTGCCGATGTATTAGCATATAAAGAAATTGCTAATGAAATTATCTTAGTTGATATTAAAAAGGGATTATCTGAAGGGAAATCTCTGGATATTTTTCAAAAATCACCTATTAATTTATATGATACTAAAATAGTTGGTTCAACAAATGATTATTCTAAAACAAAAAATTCTGATGTAGTTGTTATCACATCTGGTTTACCAAGAAAACCAGGAATGTCACGGGATGATCTAATTGAAACAAATGCGAAAATTGTTAAGTCTGTAACTGAAAATATAATTAAATACTCACCAGATTGTATATTAATTATTGTTTCTAATCCATTAGATGTTATGACTTATCAAGCTCATTTAATATCTAAATTTCCTAGAGAAAGAGTTATGGGTATGGCTGGAATTCTGGATACAGCAAGATTTAGAGCTTTTTTAGCTGAAGAATTAAATGTTTCTCCAAAAGATATTCAATCTTTATTATTAGGTGGGCATGGAGATACAATGGTTCCATTGCCTAGGTATACAACTATTGGAGGTATTCCTGTTAGAGAATTAATTAAAGACAAAAGATTAAATGAAATTATTGAAAGAACTAAATTTGGTGGAGGTGAACTGGTAAAAATGATGGGAACTTCTGCTTGGTATGCTCCTGGTGCTGCTGCTGCACAAATGGTAGAATCAATAATTAGAAACCAAAAACGGATTTTTCCTGTATGTGTTAAACTGGATGGTGAATATGGAATTAATGATTGTTATTTAGGAGTACCTGTAGTTTTAGGTTCAAATGGAATTGAAAAAATAATTGAATTGAAATTACAGCCCAGTGAAAAAAAATTACTTGATGAATCAAGAATTCATGTTAAAGAAGTAATGTCAGTTTTAGAAAATCTATAATTTTTGTGGATTTTAAAAAATTAATAAAAAGCGATTTTATAAGTAGAGACATCAGTTGGTTGCATTTTAATAATAGGGTATTTGATCAAGCAAAAAACACAAATAGAAATATACTGGAAAGATTAAAATTCTTATCAATTGTATCTTCAAATTTTGATGAATTTTTTGAAGTTAGGATAGGTAGTTTATATAATTACATTGATAATAATAAAAAAAGAATTGATTACTCAGGATTGAGAGAAATTCCTTTTAAAGAATTTCTTTTAAAAGAGTGCAAATCTTTTTTTAAAATAAAAAACAATTTCTTTATTAAAAATATTTTACCTGTTTTAAATAAAGAAAGCATATTTATTTCTTCAGTGGATTCTTTAAATAATAAAGCAAAAAATAAAATAAAAAAATATTTTAAGAATACAATTTTTCCAATGTTAACTCCAATGGTGTATGATAATTTACATTCTTTTCCAATTTTAATGAATAAGATTTTGATTTTTGGAGTAGTAACAAAAACAAAAAATTCAATTGATAAAAAGAAAATATCATTTATTCAAATTCCACAGAATTTACCTAGATTTTTTGAATGCAAAATAGATGATAAATTTTTTTTTATCCCAATTGAAAAAATTATTAAAAAATACATAAATAAATTTTTCAGAAATGTTGAAATCATTTCAATTTGCTTATTTAGATTAATTAGGAATGGTGACTTTACTCTTGAAGAATCTGAGGATATTGAGATTAATTTTTTGGAAGAATTAAAACAAAAATTAAAAGATAGAAAATCAAGTAGAGTTGTTAGAATAGAAATAGAATCTGATGTTGATAAATGGTTATTGTCTAAACTTAAATCAATTTTAAAAATAGATGATTATAATATTATGATTTTACCTAATAATGGCTTTATGGATTTTACTTCTTTTACACAAATCATTAATTATAATGAGATTTCTGATCTTTTACCTATTCTTCCTAAACCTATAGGATCTTTTGATATGGAGGGTTCAAAACATAAAAATATATTTCAATTAATCTCTGAAAAGGATATTTTTCTACATCATCCTTATAATTCATTTAACCCTGTTATTGATTTATTAAATCTTGCTGCAGAAGATCCAGATGTTTTATCTATTAAAATAACTTTGTATAGAACAGCTAAAAAATCTAGAGTTATTGATGCTTTATTAAAAGCAGCTGAAAATGGAAAAAATGTTTCTGTATTATTTGAAGTTAAAGCAAGATTTGATGAAGAAAACAATATAAAAAATGGATTTAAATTAGAGAAGGCAGGTTGTTATGTTATTTATGGTATTGGAACTTTAAAAACTCATACTAAACTATTACTAATAGTAAGAAGGGAGGGACATAAAGTAAAAAATTATGCTCATTTAGGAACGGGTAATTATAATGAAACAACTTCTAGATTATATACAGATCTTGGATTAATGACTTCTAACAAAAAATATACAAAAGATGCTTTAGAGTTTTTTAATGTAATTACTGGTCATTCAATTCCTGATGAATATGAGAATTTAATTACAGCACCTTTCTATATGAGAAATAAAATATTAAGCTTAATTGAAAATGAAATTAGTAATTCATTGGCTGGAAAAGATGCTAAAATATGTATAAAAATAAATTCTTTACAGGATAAGCATATAATTGAAAAATTATATACTGCAAGTAATGCGGGTGTTAAAATTTTCTTGATAGTTAGAGGAATTTGTTGTCTTAGACCTAATAGAAAAAATTTGAGTGAAAATATAGCAGTAATTTCTATAATTGGAGATTATCTTGAACATAGTAGATTATATTATTTTCATAATTTGGGTGATTCAATAATTTATTCTGGAAGCGCTGATGTTATGATTAGAAGTTTTGAAAGAAGAATTGAAGCATTATTTAAAATCAATGATGATTTTATAAAAAAACAGGCAATTACTATTTTGAATTTTAATTTAAAGGACAATTGTAATACTTATGTTTTAAATGAGGATGGGAATTATCTTAAAAAAGAAATTAAACCCCCTTCTGATAAGTTTAATATTTTTGAAGAGTTTTTTAAACTAACTAAAAATCAAGTTGAAGATTCAATTTTGATATAATTATTGTCATTTTTAATAAATAATTTTAAATTCCTTAAATAATATAAAAAATGAGAAGAAAACTTAAAATGGGAATGGTAGGAGGAGGAGGAGGCTCCTTTATTGGTTCTATTCATAGAAATGCAGCATTTCTTGATAATGGAATAGAGTTGGTTTGTGGTTCATTTAGTAGTAATTATGAAAATTCTATTGATACTGGAAAGAATTTATTTTTGGATTCAAAAAGAATTTATAAAAATTATAAGGATATGATAGAAATAGAATCTTCTCTTGATGAATCTTTAAAAATGGATTTTGTATCTATAGTTACACCTAATCATGTACATTTTGATCCAGCTATTAAAGCATTGGAAAAAGGTTTTCCAGTAATTATTGATAAACCAATGACTTTTAATTCAGATCAAGCTAAAATATTAGCTGAAAAAGTTAATGAGACTAGAATACCTTTTGCTGTTACTCATACTTACACAGGTTATCCAATGATAAAAGAAGCAAAAAATATAATATCCACAGGAAAAATTGGAAAATTAAGAAAAGTTGCTGTAGAATATCCTCAAGGATGGTTAACAGATTATTTAGAAGCTTCTGATAATAAGCAAGCTGGTTGGAGAACAGATCCAAATAAATCTGGAAAAGCGGGTAGTATGGGTGACATTGGTACACATGCTGCTAATATGGTAGAGTATGTAACAGGAAAAAGAATTATAAAGTTATTATCTAAAGTAAATATCATAGTTGAAGGTAGATTACTTGAAGATGATGGTAATGTACTAATTTCTTTAGAAGATAAAATCGAAGGTAATTTGATGACTAGTCAAATTGCATCTGGTGAAGAAAATGATTTAAAAATTAGAGTTTGGGGTGAAAAAGGAGGAATTGAGTGGACTCATTCAACTCCAAATTCATTATTATTAAAATCAAATAATAGACCAGTTCAAATTTTAAGGGCAGGAGCTAATAATTCTTATCTTTCTTCTCAAGCCCTAGCTCATTGTAGAACACCAGCAGGACATCCTGAGGGTTTCATTGAAGCATTTGCTAATATTTATAGAAATTTTTCTTACTCAGTAATTAATTATAAAGAAGGTTTAGATAATGATTTAATATATGATTTTCCAACAGTTGATGATGGACTTAGGGGGATGAAATTTATAGATGCTGTTATTGAATCTTCAAAAAATTCAACTTGGATTAATATTTAAAATATGAATACAATAAAAGGACCTGCAATTTTTTTAGCTCAATTTATGGATGATACCCCACCATTTAATGATATCGTTACTATTTGTAAGTGGGTATCTAAACTAGGTTATAAAGGTGTTCAAATACCTACTTGGGATGCAAGGTGTATTGATTTAGAAAAAGTAGCTAAAAGTAAAGATTATGCTGATGAGTATAAAGAAAAAATTAATTCTTGTGGTGTTGAAATAACTGAGTTAAGTACTCACCTTCAAGGGCAACTTGTAGCTGTTAATCCTATATATGATAAAATGTTTGATGGGTTTGCACCAAAAGAGTACAGAAATAATCCAAAAAAAAGAATGGATTGGGCTATTAATCAACTGTTATTAGCTGCTGAGGCAAGTAAAAATTTAGGAATTAAAGTTCATGTTACTTTTTCGGGTGCACTTTTATGGCCTTATATATACCCATGGCCTCAAAGGCCTAATGAATTGGTTTCTACAGGGTTTAATGAGTTAGCAAAAAGATGGAAACCAATTTTAGAATGTTTTGATAAAAATGATGTTGATTTATGTTATGAGATTCATCCAAATGAAGATTTACATGATGGTATAACATTTGAAAGGTTTTTGAAAGCAACTGGAAATCATAATAGAGTTAATATGCTTTATGATCCTAGTCACTTTATTTTACAGCAGTTGGATTATTTAGATCATATTGATATATATCATGATTATATAAAAATGTTTCATGTAAAGGATGCAGAATTTAATCCAAATGGTAGAGCAGGAGTGTATGGTAGTTATTCTGATTGGATTGATAGGCCTGGAAGGTTTAGATCTCTTGGTGATGGTCAAGTGAATTTTAAATCTATTTTTTCTAAACTAACCCAACATGGTTATGATGGTTGGGCTGTTTTAGAATGGGAATGCTGTATTAAAAGTCCTGAACAAGGTGCGAAAGAAGGTTCACAATTTATTTCAAATCATATAATTGAAGTTACTAAAAAGACATTTGATGATTTTGCTGATTCCGGATCAAATCAAGATGACTTAAAAAATATTCTTGGTATAGATTAAATTTCTTTTTTTAGATTTATAAGTCTTTTTTTGATTTCTGATAATTTTTCAATAATTGATTTATTTTCTTTTTTGTTATCATTATTTTTTATTGATTTCTTAGCACCTTCTAATGTAAATCCATCAACTTTTACTAGAGAATAAATTTTTTGTAGTGTTGAAATATCTTTATTAGTATATTTTCTTAATCCTTTTTTATTTTTTTTAGGATTTAAAATTTCAAATTCATTTTCCCAAAATCTTATCAATGATGTTTTAACATTGATTTTTTTTGCTACATCCCCTATACTGTAATATTTTTTTGAAATTTTTTTTTCCTTATAAGGCATATATTAAAAAGTTGATCCTAAAGCTTGATTTTCTACTGATGCAATTTTTAATATTTCTTCATATTGATTTGGAGTCAAATCATTAAAAAAGTAATTAATGGGGTTAACTTTTTTTCCATTTTTTATTATTTCATAATGAAGATGCGGACCTGTAGATCTTCCAGAATTTCCACTATAAGCAATAAGTTCTCCTCTTTTTACTCTTTGACCTCTTTTAACATTAAACTTATCTAAATGACCATAAACAGACATATAACCATTTTCATGGTTTATATAAATATATTTTCCAAGTCCACCAAAAGAAGATTTTACAGTTTTTATTTTTCCATCAGCTGTAGCATAAACTGGATTTCCTTTATTTAAAGAAAAATCAACTCCATAATGCATTCTTTTAACTTTTAAAAATGGATCAATTCTCATACCATAACCAGATGCCATTCTTATTAAATTTTCATTTGATACTGGTTGAATTGCTGGTATTGATGCTATTAGTTCTTCTTTATTATTTGCTAAACCTATTAATTCATCATAAGATTTAGTTTGAATATACATTTTTCTTTTAAGCTCATCAATTTTGGTATATGCATCCATGACAATTTCTTCTCTCTCTAAATTACCATCAAGAAGTTCTTTATATCTATTGACTCCTCCAATTCCAGCTTGTCTAATTGTATTAGGTATAGGTTCAGCCTCAAAAATTATTCTGTATACATTATCATCCCTTTCTTCAAGATTTTCTAGCATTTTATTAGCTATGTTTATTTCTTTACTTAGAATTTCATAATGTGTTTCAAGCTCTTGATTTTCTTTTTTTAAAGCTACTATTGCTGGAGATTCAAAATAGTTATCGTAAGTATTAAGAATTATAAAACTAGATAATAAGACTATTAATATAAACCCTAAAGAATTCATTAATATTTTTCTTTTTGGTGTTTTTATCCTTTCAAAATTACATGTTTCAGGATTATAATAATATTTATGTTTTCTCATTATTAGATTATAATAGCCTAATTTTATTTATTAAATTATAACAAAAATAAAAATATTCATTCAATTTATAACTAAATGAACACTAAAAAAATTAGAAAACATTTTTTTGAATTTTTTAAAGATAAGAATCATGAAATAGTTAGTTCAGCACCGATAACTATAAAAAATGATCCTACTTTAATGTTTACTAATGCTGGAATGAATCAGTTCAAAAATATTTTTTTAGGTGATGAAAAACCAAAATATATTAGGGTTGCTAATACACAAAAATGTCTTAGGGTTAGTGGTAAACATAATGATTTAGAAGAAGTGGGAATTGATAAGTATCACCATACTATGTTTGAAATGTTAGGAAATTGGTCTTTTGGTGATTATTTTAAAAACAATGCTATTAAATGGTCTTGGGAGTTATTAACTCAGGTCTATAAGTTAGATGAGAATAGACTATATGTGACAGTTTTTGGTGGAGATGAAAAAGATAATCTTAGTAAGGATATTGAATCATCTGATATATGGAAAAATATAATTGATATAAATAAAATTATAGATGGATCTAAAAAAGATAATTTTTGGGAAATGGGTGATGCTGGCCCTTGTGGCCCTTGTTCAGAAATACATATAGATCTTCGTTCAGAAGAAGATATTGAGAAAATACCAACAAAAAAATTAATAAATAAAGATCATCCAGAAGTTATTGAAATATGGAATTTAGTTTTCATAGAATTTAATAGAATGTCAAATGGAAAATTAAAGGCATTACCAAATAAGCATGTGGATACTGGCATGGGATTAGAGAGATTAGCTATGGCTATAAAAGGTTTAAAGTCTACTTATGATATTGATTTATTTAATGGATTAATAAAAAAATTATCTAAAGAATCAAATTTTAATTATGGTAAAAATTCTAAAGTTGATATTGCATTTAGGGTAATAGTAGATCACATCAGATCACTTGTCTTTACTATATCTGATGGGGAAATACCTTCAAATAATAAATCAGGTTATGTTATTCGAAGAATTTTAAGAAGAGCTGTTCGATATGGATTTTCTTCTTTAAATATAAAAAAACCTTTTTTACATACTCTTGTCAAAACTGTTATTTTAGAATACAGAGATGTATTTGATAATTTGTTTCCGCAAGAAGATTTTATAGTAAAAGTAATTTTAGAAGAAGAAAAAACATTTTTGAAAACTTTAGAAAAGGGACTTGGGATGATTTCAAATATTAAAAATGACGCAGTTAAAAATAATAATATAATTTCTGGAAATATTGCATTTGAGTTATATGACACGTATGGTTTTCCTTATGATTTAACAGAATTAATAGCTAGAGAAAATGATTTAAATATTGATTTAAATGAATTTAAAAGTCAGCTTGAGATTCAAAAAAATAGATCTAGAAATGCTTCTAAAATAACAAATGAAGATTGGAAAATCATAAATGATAAAGTACATTCTGAATTTATTGGTTATGAAAAATTTTCTTCTAAATCTGTAATTTTAAAATATAGAAAAGCTGTTTCAAAGAATAGCAAAGTATATCAAGTTGTATTTGACAATACTCCATTTTATTCTGAATCAGGCGGACAGGTTGGGGATACTGGAAACTTAATTTTTAAAGATAAAAAAATTAAAATTTCAAATACAATAAAAGAAAATAATCTTATTATTCATCAAATGAAGGAATTACCTTCTGATCTGAATGCTTCTTATAAGTTAGAAATAGATTCTTTAAGAAGAAAATTAATTTCAAATAATCATTCTAGTACTCACCTTCTTCATTCAGCTTTACAGAAAATATTAGGTGATCATGTAATTCAAAAAGGATCATTGGTTAATGATAAATATTTAAGATTTGATTTTTCACATTTCACTAAAATATCAGATTCAGAAATAGATCAGATTCAAAAAATAGTAAATCAAAAAATTAGAGAAAATATTCAAGTTGAGACACTTGAAGATACACCTATAGAAGAAGCTAAAAAAATGGGTGCAATGGCATTATTTGGTGAAAAATATGGAGAAAGTGTTAGGGTGGTTATTATTGACAAGACCTATTCAATAGAATTATGTGGAGGAACACATGTATTTAATACTTCTAGTATTGGAAATTTTAAAATAATATCAGAATCATCTGTTTCATCAGGTATTAGAAGAATAGACGCATTAACTTCTATTGAAGCAGATAATTATATTTTAAATGAATCTAATGATATTAAAAAGTTAAAATTACTTTTAAAAACAAATAGTGTTGTTTCAGCAGTTAATAAATTATTAACTAAAAATAAAAATTTGGAAAATGAAATTTCAGGCTTTTCTAAAATTAAAAAAATGAATTTAAAAGATGATTTGAAAAAAAATATATTGAAAAAAAATAATATTAATATTTTAATAAATCATTTTAATTCTGAATCATTAGATATAATTAAGAGTATAGGATTTGAATTGAAAAAGGAGTTTAAAAACTTTATTTTTCTTGCTACTACTAATTATAATTCAAAACCTTCCATATTACTATTAATTTCTGAAAATTTAGTTGATAAATATAATTTGGATGCTAGAAAAATTATAAATGAATTATCTATTTATATTGATGGAAGGGGCGGTGGGCAGTCATTTTTATCAACTGCGGGAGGAAAAAACTTAAAGGGTATTTCAAAAGTTATTTTGATTGGTAAAAAAATTATTTTAGAAAAAGTATCAATTTAATTGGATTATTTAACAATAATTAATTGTATTTTTTTATTAATTGTTGTTTTAGTTTATAGTTTTGTCAATCAATAAATTCTATGTAATGATTTATAATTTTTTAGATTATTTTTTTTTCTTCTTCCTTTGTTGTTTTTTGATATCATGTCAAGATTCAGATAAAAAAATTAATACTATAGAAGTTAAAGTTATTTTATCTGGTAATGTAGACTCTGGTGAAGCTCGTCTTCAAAAGGTAGGATCAAACTATTCTATTGAATTATATAAATCAGAAAATTTTATAAATAATCAAGTAATATTTGATGTATCATTATTAGAATCAACATTATTTAGATTAGATATTTTAGGAAAAAAAAGTGTTGATTTAATTTTAAATAATTCAGATGTTGTTATAACAATTGATAATAATTCATCAACTTTTGAAACTAATATTAGGGGTTCTTATGATACTGAAATATTAAAAAATATTGGTGTGATTATTTCAAACTACAAAATTGATATAAGACAAGTAAATCAAGAATTTATAAAAGCAAGTCAAGATAAAGATTTCAATCTAGTAAATAAGCTTAGAATGGATGCTGGTTTATTGAAAATTGATTTTGAAACATATTTAAAAAATTATTTAAGAACAATTGATAATTCTCTTGCTGTAGTTATAACATCTGATTATTTAGATATTGAAAATAATATAAATTTTTGGGACAGTACTTTAATAAAGTATAAAGATAATTTTTCTAATAATTCTTATTTTAAATCTTTTGAAAAAAAAGTTAATAAAATTAAAACTGTATCTGTTGGAAGTATTGCACCTGAAATAATATTAAATGATACAAGTGGAAATCCTATAGCTCTTTCAAGTTTAAAAGGGAAATATGTATTATTAGATTTTTGGGCTGCATGGTGCAGACCATGTAGAGATGAAAATCCAAATATTTTAAGTAATTACAATAAATTTAAAAATAAAGGGTTTGAGGTATATCAGGTTTCATTGGATAGAACAAAAAAAGATTGGGTAAAAGCTATAAAAAAAGATAATTTAAGTTGGTATAATGTCTCAGATTTAAAATATTTTCAATCAGAGATAGCTAGTTTATATAATATAGATAAAATTCCAAAGGGATTTTTACTTGATCCAAATGGAATAATTATTTCTAAAGATTTAGAGCTTAGAGGTAATAGACTTGGAAAAAAATTAGATGAAATTTTTAATTAAAAATGGATTTCAGTTCACCTGCATCTTCTGGCTTCATTTTTCCAGCTAATATTAGTCTCAGTTGTCTTCTTCTTAATGCCCCATCATATAATTTCTTATCACTTTCATCTTCAGGGTAAACATTTACAGTTTTTTTAGGTTCCCCCTTTTTATTTAAAGAAACAAAGGTGAAAAAAGCAGTATTACTTTTAATTATTTTTTTATTTGTGCTGTTCTGAGCCGTTACCTCAATGAAAATTTCCATAGATGAATTAAATACTCTAGTTATAAGTGAATTTAAAGTAACAATGTCCCCTTTATAGATAGGTTTTTTAAATGTTATATTATCAACTGATGCAGTAACAACTATACTATTTGTATGTTTATGAGCGCATATTGCTGCAGCCATATCCATCCAATACATTAGTTTTCCTCCAAATAGTGTATTTAAATTATTAGTGTCATTTGGCATAACCATTTCACTCATAGATATTTTTGTTTCTTTATTACTTATTTTTTTTTCTTGCATGCTTTCATTTTATCTAACAAATTTAACTTTTATGTTTGCATTGAAATGTTTTAATTTATTTATTTGATGTTTACTGGTATTATTGAAACTTTAGGAGTTGTTGATTCTTTATCAAAAACTGGAAAAAACATTAATCTTGTTATTTCTAGTTCTATAAGTAAGTATTTAAAGCCTGATAAAAGTATAAGTCATAATGGGGTTTGTCTTACTATAACAGAGTGTAATAAAATCTCACATTCTGTAACCTTAGTAGATGAAACTTTAATTAAGTCTAATTTTTTAAATATAAAAATTGGTTCAAAAATTAATTTGGAAAGAAGTTTATTAATTAATGATAGATTAGATGGTCATTTTGTCCAAGGCCATATAGATGATATAGCTAAATGTATAGGTATAGTTGATAATCAAAAAAGTTGGAGTTATACTTTTCAAGCTTCTAAACCTTTTTCAAATTTAATAGTTGAAAAAGGAAGTATATGTGTAAATGGTATTAGTTTAACCTGTTTTGATGTTTTAAAAAATAGATTTACTGTTTCTATTATACCTCATACTTATAATAAAACTAATTTTAAGTATTTAAAAATTAATGATTTTGTGAATATAGAGTATGATATTTTAGGTAAATACATAAATAAAATTTTTAAAAAAAATAAATAATTTTATTCTAAGTTTTCATTTAGTAATATAGGAATTTCATTTAGTAACTTATTTACATCAATTCTATTAGTTCCATCATATACTCCTCTAATTTTTCTATTTTTATCAACTAATAAAAATGCTCCACTATGTAGGAATCCGCCTGGAGAAAGTGAATCTGCAGAAGCAATAACCATATAACTTTTTAGTCCGATTTCATATATTTCATCTATATCACCTGTTACAAAGTGCCATTTGTTAGAATCTATATCAAATTTTTTTGAGTAATCTTTAAGTCTTTTTACATCATCATAATTAGGATTAATTGTATGAGATAAAAATTTAACATTTTCTTCATTTTTATATTTTTTATAAACCCTCATCATTTCACTTTTCATTAGAGGGCAGATAGTTGGGCATGAAGTAAAAAAGAAATCAGCAATATATATGCTATTATTAAATGTTGAGTTGTTTATAATTTCACCATTTTGATTTATAAAACTAAAATTTGATATTGTATGGTCAGAAGTATCTATTTTTATTTCTTTATCAATTACAGTTTTGGTAATTACTTTTCTACCATAAATAGGTAGATTATTTTTATTTGATTTTTCACATGAAAAAGTTATTATTAAAAGAATTAAAAATTTTTTCATTTTATAAAATATTTTTTAAAGAGATGAAATATAATAATTGAAATTATCATTCCAACAAAAAATCCAAAAATAACATCTGAAAAAAAATGGACTCCAAGATAAATTCTGCTATAGCCAATAACTAAGCTCCAAATAAATAATAATTTTATTTTTTTTGATGATATTAAATAAAAACATGTTGCAAGTGAAAATGTTGTGGATGCGTGAGAAGAGGCAAATCCATATTTTCCACCGCATTCAGATATTATATTAATTATTGATTGTAAGTTTTCATTATAGCAGGGCCTTAATACCTCAAAAAAAGGTTTCATCAATGAACTTGTTATGTAATCAGAAATGATAACAGATAAAATACAAAGAAAGATATGTGAGATTATATTTTTTTTATCTATTTTGAATAGAACATAAATAAGAAACAAATAAAGTGGTATCCAGATGTATTTATTACTAACTAATACCATGAGATTATCTAGAATATTATTATGATAATTATTTAAAAAAATAGTTATCTCATTATCTAATATTTTAACGTATTCAAACAATATGACTAAATTTAGTAGAAAATAGAATTATGTTATCTAAATCTCAAATTAAACTTGTAAAATCATTAAAACATAAGAAATATAGAAATACTTATAAGTTATTTCTATTGGAAGGTTTGAAGGGGATACTAGAATTAAAAAACTCATCATTTGATATTGATAAAATAATTCTTTCAAAAGAATCATATGAAAAACATAAAAGTGAATTACCTAATTCAGATGTAATTATTACTTCTGAGAATCAAATAAATTTGATAAGTACCTTAAAAAATAATTTTACAGGTTTGGCTATTTTAAAAATGAAACATTATAAAGTAGATCAATTAAATTTTTCTGATTTAGTTCTTGGGATAGATTCTATAAAAGACCCTGGTAATCTTGGAACAATATTAAGAATTGCTGATTGGTATAATATTAAAAATATAATATGCTCAAATGACACAGTGGATATGTATAATTCAAAAGTAATCCAATCTTCAATGGGATCATTTTTAAGAGTAGATACTATCTATACAGATTTAGAAATTTTTTTGAAAAACTTCAAGCATATTATAATTGGGACATCTCTTGATGGGGATAATATTAAATCCTTATCAAAAATTAAAAAAGGGATAATATTATTTGGAAATGAATCAAAAGGGGTTTCAAAAAATCTATCTAAATATATTAATAAGTGGGTTTCAATTAAAAGATATGGGAATGCAGAGTCTTTAAATGTTGCAGTATCATCTGCTGTTATTCTAGATAATCTAAGGAATAGTTAATCTTTTTTTTTAAACCAGGGTATTTTGTAAGACAAGAAATATGAGACTACTATAGAGATATAAATTGGTATATTATTTTTTTCAGAGATACCAGTCTGCTTAACTCCAGAATCATCTATAAATAAACTATTATTTTCATTTAATGTTATACTCTCAAAGTAAACAATTAAAGATCCTATTAAAACAAATAAGATTATAAAGGCTAAAAATTTATATATTATTCTTAAAGTAGTAAACATAATTGATGCAAATATAAAAAATATAATTAGAGTTATAAAGGTTCATTTTTACATTTATTAGCTAGTGAATTACCTAAATAATTATCTATTAAATAATGGGCAAGGTAGATTATAGGAGTGATTAGAATAGCAACTATAAATTTAAAAGTATAATTATCGAATCCGACAGAAAATACTTGAGAAATTGACCACTCTTTATCAATTGGGGCAAGAAAGTAAAAAGCAATAAATAGAACAATAAAACTATCAATGAATTGAGAAATTAATGTTGATCCTGTAGCTCTTAACCATATGTATTTACCTTTTGTAATTCTTTTTATCTTTTGAAAAATAACTACATCGAGAATCTGAGCTATTAAGAATGCTACAATTGAACCTATTATAATGCCAGTACTTTGAAGAAAAATGGTATTATAAGCATAATTAATATTGAATGGGTTTCCATTGTTATCAGTACTATTAATATTTAACCAATAATCATTTGGAGCCAGTTTTGTTGACATGTAAATAATCAAGAAAACATAAATTATTAATAGAATTGTAAAATAGCTTATTTTTTTTATTCCTTTTTTTCCGAAATATTCATTTATTATATCAGTAGAAATAAATACAACTGGCCAAATAATAACACCAACTGACATATTAAAATTTAATATAAAATCAAATTCAAATATTTTAGTCCCTAAGATTTCTGCAATTATTGCATTGGTTACGAATATGCCTGATAGAATAAAAAAAATATTATTTCTTTTTTTTTGTTCAGTACTTGAAAAAGTATTCATGGAATAGTTTTATTAAAATTCTTTCTTAATTTGAATTTTATAATGCGAGATTGATATTTTTTTCTATATCATCTAAAATATTTCTAGTATCTCTTTTTATAAACTTTTCACCTATTATATTTTCATATAATTCTATGTATCGATTGGATATAGAAATTATAATTTCATCATTCATTTCTGGTATTTTTTGACCATCCTTACCTTGAAAGTCATTTTTAATTAACCATTCTCTAACAAATTCTTTTGATAATTGTCTTTGTTTCTGATCACTATTTTGTAATTTATCGTATGTGTCAGAATAAAAATATCTTGATGAATCTGGAGTATGTATTTCATCAATAAGAATAATTTTATTATCAAATTTTCCAAACTCGTATTTTGTATCTACTAATAATAAATTTTTTGACTTCGCATATTCTGTACCTCTTTGAAATATTTTATATGTGTATTCTTCCAGTTTTTCATATTCATTTTTTGATACTAGACCAGTACTAATAATTTCATCTTTAGTTATATCTTCATCATGTCCAACTTGGGCTTTTGTAGTAGGTGTAATTATTGGGTTTGGAAATTTATCATGTTCTTTCATTCCTTCTGGCATAATAATTCCACATATTAGTCTTTTTCCAGATTTATATTCTCTCCATGCATGACCTGTTAGGTAACCTCTAATAACCATTTCAACTGGGAAAGTATCACATTTTTTACCAATGGTAACATTTGGATCAGGGGTTGAATCAATCCAATTTGGAACGATATCTTCTGTCATTTTTAAAAATTTTTCTGCAATTTGATTTAAAATTTGTCCTTTAAAAGGAATTGCTTTTGGAAGCACATAATCAAATGCACTGATTCTGTCAGTTACTACCATAACTAATTTATCATTGAAATTATATACATCTCTTACTTTTCCTTCATACTTATTTGAAAGGTTAGAAAAATTAAAATTTGTTGTTTTAATAGCTTTTTCCATATTCTTTTAATTTACCAATCAGGTTTACTTTTATCAATCTTTTTTGATGCTTTTCTTTTTAATTGCTGAATATACTGAAATTCAATATTATTTAATGCATTAAGTATCATTTCTGCCTTTTTTTTAGACATGTTTATCTCTTTTAATTTTTCTTCAATTGATTTTTCTTGCTCTTTTTTCTCTTGGTTTTTATTTTTTTGCTCTTTCTTGTTTTCCTCTTTTTTGTCTTGGTCTTTTTTGTCTTGGTCTTTCTTGTCTTGGTCTTTCTTGTCTTGGTCTTTCTTGTCTTGGTCTTTCTTGTCTTGGTCTTTTTTGTCTTCCTCTTTCTTGTCTTGGTCTTTTTTGTCTTCCTCTTTCTTGTCTTGGTCTTTCTTGTCTTCCTCTTTCTTGTCTTGGTCTTTTTTGTCTTCCTCTTTCTTGTCTTGGTCTTTTTTGTCTTCCTCTTTCTTGTCTTGGTCTTTCTTGTCTTCCTCTTTAAGTTTTTTAGTTACTAGTTCATAATTATATTTAGAATCGTAATTTGAATTATTAGAAAGAATTGACTTTTTATAGAACTCCGCAGCTTCTTTTAACTTGTTTTTACTTTCATTAATATTACCTAACTGTTGATAGGATATTGATTTTATTATTTTATCATCTGTAATTAAAGCCATATTATAATTTTCAATAGCTTTTAAAGTATCCTTATTAAGTAAATATGAGTGTGCTAAATTCAAGTGTATCTTTTCATTGGACACATTAAATGAATCGATTAATGTTTTATACTCTTTAATGGCCAGTTTATAATCCATTCTTTTAAATGCTTTCTCAGCATTTTTAGTAAGGCTATTTATTTTAGAAATATCATTTTCTAAAATGTTTAACGTAGTAACTAATAACAAAATCAACATTTTCATATCCTTATAATCTTAAAATTAAATAAGAAATCAGTTGTCATAAAAATTAATGCTATAAATAAAAAATAAAAATATTTATTCTTTGTTACATCTGTAAATTTTGAATCTATTAAATCTCCTTTTATTTTTTTGATTTCATAAATCATCCCACTCATTTGGTTTTTTTTATTAGATATTTCAAAATATTTTCCTTTTGTCTCATTGGCTATTTTCCTTAGTGATGTGGAGTTTAACTTGCTGATTACTTCAATTCCATTTTTATCTTTTTTAAAAGAACCATTTCTTAACATAATTCTGCTACCTTCATCTGTCCCGATTCCAACTGTAAAAAGTTTAATAGATGATTCTTTTATTTTACCTACTATTTCATAGGTATTTTCTCCAAAATCTTCTCCATCAGAAATGAGTATTATAATTTTTGATTTTTCATTATTATTAGATTGATTAGTATCTTTTATAAGTTTATTTAAAGATAAATCTAGAGGAGGCCCAAAGTCAGTCCCTGAATTTGGTACAAGTCCAGTATTTAAAGTTTCAATAAAAAGTCTTAATGCATTTTTATCATAAGTTAGAGGACATTGTATGAATGCTTCATTTGAAAACATTATAATACCAATTCTATCTGAAGAAAATTCATCTACGATTTTTTTTAATTCAAATTTTATTTTTTCTATTCTGGATGGTTGAATATCTTTTACATTCATTGATTCTGATAGATCAATTGCAATCATGATATCTTTTCCTATTACTTTTATTTCTTTTTTACTATCACCAAAAGAGGGTCCTAATAGTGCTAATATCATAAGAGAAAAATACATAATTCTAAGAATGCTTTTACTTATTACACTTTTAAAATGTACAGAAATAGAAGAATTAATATTTATTAGTCTTATAATATAGATTATATATAGAATTATAAATGCTATTATTAGCATAGTTTCAATAAATCCAAATTCTTTTAAATAGTCCATATAATGTAAAAATATAGAATTGAATTTTTTCTTAAAAAAAATAATGCATTATTTAACTCTTTTTCACATATAGAAAAATCCTTAAAAATTTATGTTGTCTGAATGATGTAATTATATTTGCCTTCCTAATTCTTGGAGAGGTGGGTGAGTGGCTTAAACCAGCAGTTTGCTAAACTGTCGTACGCAATAACGCGTACCGGGGGTTCGAATCCCCCTCTCTCCGCAAAAATTTATTTATAAGTAACAATTTTTTTTTCTTTTTTTCTTGTTCAAGACCATTGAAAAATTTCACTGAAGACTTTAATTCTCCTGATTCGTAATATCTTTTATCTTCTCCTTCTTTTTTCCCGTTTTTATAATTTACAATCCACTTTAAATTTCCATTTAAATATCGACCTGTTGATAATCCGTTTTTTAATCCATTAGAATAATTTACTTCCCAAGCTATTTGATTATTATAATAATTATAAATATCACTGTAATTAACTACTTCTATCCCATTTTCTACTGGTGTAGAGGTAATTCTCCAAGTTATTATTTGAATAGAATCATTATTAGATAATAAACTTTTTTCAACTAATAAATTTTCATCCATATATAATAAACTTTTCTTATTTTCTTCAGAATCACCAAAATCATTAACCATTCCTTCTGAAATAATTAAAGTATCAATGTTATTTTTATGTACACTACGATAAGGGCACATTTCACATTCACCAAGGATAGTAAATTGTGATTCATAATCAATCATGACTTTAGAGTCAACAGGAAAAGTTAATGTTTTACCCTGATAATACCATACTCTTCCTTCTTGAATATAAAACCAATCAATTGCTCTATCAATAGATAATAAACCAATTAATAAAATAAGAGTAAGTACTTTCATTTTAGAATTTTTTTTCTTAGTTAATTAACTAAGAAAAAAAGACTGCTCTTACAATAAATGCTAATACAATTGAAAATATAGCAATTCCAATGGAATAACCTAATTGATGATCTTCTGCTTCTACTATATCATATTTTAAAAAAATATAATTCACAATTATTATTGAGAAAAAAAGTATTATTTCAAACTCCATGCTTAAATATAATTAATGTTATTATTTATTTTTTAAAAAAAATGATTTATAAAATAATCGAACTTTTATGAGGTGTATCACAAATTGTTTTGAATTGTGATAACTCAGCTAAGAATAATGAATAAACTGGAATATAACCGGCTTTATTTAAAACTTTAAATGCTCCATTTGCTGTTCCACCAGTAGCTAGAACATCATCAAAAATTAATACTTTTCCAGTACCTTCTTGGGCTTGCATTACAGCTTCACCATATTCTAACTTATGCTTTACAGTAAATATTTTTCCCGGAAGTCTATTTTTTTTACTTCTAAGTAGTATGATTCCTTTTTTTAGTTTGTCTGCTAGTATTGAACCTATTAAAAATCCTCTTGATTCAATTAAGGCTAAATAGTCAAAATCTATGTTTTTAATAAGAATCATACATTCTTCTACAAGAATATCTCTTGCTTTTGGATTTTTATATATTGGATTTAAATCTATGTATTCTATGCCTTTTATAGGAAAATCTTGATAGTACTTTATTTGTTTTTTAACATAATCAATATTCATAATTATTTTGTATTTGATTTTTTTTACAAATGTAATTATTTAAAATGCATACTAATGGAGATTAATTCTAAATATGTTATGGTCATAATTATCATGGCCACATTTTTTATAATATCATTTATAACAAATATTATTGGCCCAATTATTCCTGAATTTATTAAAATTTATAATTTAAATCTTTCGTTAGCTTCATTTCTGCCACTTTCATTTTTTTTAGCTTATGGAATTTTTTCAATTCCGGCGGGCCTTAACATAGAAAAATTTGGAGGAAAAAAAATTTTAATTTTAGGTTTTTTAGTTTCATTTTTTGGTGCATTTATAATTTCAATTTTTCCAAATTACATAAGTCTTGTTCTTTCATTTTTTTTAATTGGTACAGGAATGGCAGTACTTCAAGTGGTGATTAATCCATTACTAAGAATTGTAGTAAGTGGAGAAAATTTTGCTTTTTATTCTATTATTGGTCAACTAGTTTTTGGGTTTGCATCTTTCTTGAGTCCTAAAATTTATTCTTTTGTTATTTTTCATAAAGATGAGATCAATATGATAATGATTCAAGAAATGCCATGGATTTCTATTTATTGGATATTTTCTGTTGTTTCTATTTTAATGATTTTTATAATTTCTAATATAAAATTCCAAAAAATAATACTTAGCTCTGAAGAAAAGTTTAGCTCTAAGATTTCTTTTAATTATTTTTTAAAAAATAGGAATACCTATTTGTATTTTTTTGCAATTTTCTCATATGTAGGAATAGAACAAGGCATTAATAATTGGTCTTCTCAGTTTTTATATCAGTATCATGATCTTGATACTACTGAAGTTGGAATTCAAGTAATATCAAGTTTTTGGGGTAATTTGACTATAGGGACAGTAATTAGTCTATTCTTAATTAAATTTTTTGAGAGTAAGTTATTGCTACAGTTTTATGCTTTATCATCCATAATTCTTCTTTCCTTAGCATTATTTTCTGATGCAGAGACTTCAGTTTTTTCATTTAAACTTATGGGGTTATCTATTTCTGGTATTTGGTCTATTCTTATTGCATTAGGCTTAAACTCTGTAAAAAAACATCATGGTATATTCAGTGGCATTTTGATCTCTGGTATTGTTGGGGGTGCAATTTTTCCTTTTATTATTGCTTTATTAGGTGATTTTTTTGGTTTAAGAGTAGGTATGTTTGTTATGTTTTTAGGATTAGTTTATATATTAATAGTTGGCTTAGTTGCTAAACCTTTGGTTTTGAATAAGACAATAGATATTTAAAAAAAATAAAATTATATTCTTGATTATTGCTCTTGCAAGAGTTATTTAATAAAATTACTTTTGCTCTCTTAAAATGGTCCCGTAGCTCAGCTGGATAGAGCAACGGTTTTCTAAACCGTAGGCCCTAGGTTCGAGTCCTAGCGGGATCACATTAAAATTTCCTAACATGTTTATAATCAATGTGTTAAGTTTTTTATTATTAATATTTGTAGGATTATTGTACGGCCAGCATTACTAAAAACCTGAAAAAATCCAAATAGTATTTTAATAACCCAACTTATCTTCTTATATAATATCGGTTTTTTATTTGGGGGTGGTCTTTGTATAATGGGGTATAATAGTAAGGTTCTAGTTTTTTGTTTTAGTACCTTAATCTCATAACTATTTTAGAGTCACATCTAGATAAACCGAATGGCGGCCGTATGTTTCATAAAAAGGTTTAAAAACAATTCCGTCAATAATAAACTGTAACTTCTTTGGATCACCTTCTATCGATTTGCTTATATCTTCAGCGTCTAAATTTACTTTACGCCACTCTTTTCGTGGTTCAGTCTCTTGAGCTGCCAGCAAAACAGGTCCGTAAAACAAACTGGCGATATTTTGCTGATCCATCACCGGGTCTAAATAAAATGGAAACGGCATACGCAGTTCAATTGTATCTCCGTCTTTCCATCTCCGGCTTAAAGTAAGATAGCTTCCTGGTACAACTTTAATTTTTTCTTCCTTACCATTTATCTTCACAAAAAATCCTTTTGTTGCCCAATGTGGCACACGTACATTGAGGTCAAACTCACCATTACCTTTAATGGTTAATTGTGTATGGTCTTCATTAGGGAAAGCAGTTGTTTGCTCTATAGTCACCTTCTTTTCAGTCCATTTTAATGTAGAAGGCACATAAAGATTAACATATAACGCCTGATTTTTCGAACTTTTAAAATAAATTGAATTTTGAAGTTTTGTACTACTTTCTAAAGCCGTACCGTTACAGCAAGTGAAACCAGTCATATCTGCATTACTAAATTGTTTTACTGAACCAGGCCTCAACGGCACATGGTAGGTATTCGCAGGACTATCCTCTGCTACAGAAGCAAGTATGTGATTATACAAACCACGCTCGTAATAATCCATTAACTCAGTTCGTTGATCAAAAAGGAACAGATTTCTGGTTAATTTGAGCATGTTATAAGTAGCACAGGTTTCATTCTGTCCACCAGCCGATAAACCGTTTTCATAAATTGTTGCTGGTTGACTGATAAAGCATTCTCCATTAGCAGGGTTGCGAGCTCCTGCAACACCTCCAATGCTGTACATATAATCATTTGTGGTTTTATACCAAAAATTATCGGCTACACGATAATATTCAGGAGCATCAGAATCACGATATATTTCGAGTGCTCCCATAATTTGAGGTATGTGTTGGTTGGCATGCAATCCACGAAAGGTATCTACATTTTTAGCTAGTCCGTGTGAATGCAAAGCATCACCATAAAACATTTTGATATTGTCAAACGATTTCGCTACATCCAGATAACGCTGCTCATTAGTTATTCTATACAATCTTGCCATAACTTCGTTCATTCCTCCAAATTCTCCAGCTATATAGGTATTCCACATCTTGATAAGGGTTTTAGTTGTCAAACGACTCATACGAGCATGTACCCAATCTCCCATACCCCTAGTAATTTCAAGAGCTTTTTTATTGCCGCTCACATCGTAAACATCCATCAATCCTGCAAGAATTTTATGTAATGTATAGTATGGTGCCCAAATTTTAGTATTCTCAGTTCCATAAATAGCTCCTTTTTCTAACATAATAAATTGATCTGGTGGATAAGCACTAATAAATCCTTTTCCCCAATTCCAGTAATCGGTACGTATACCTTTTGTACTCAAATCCGAATCATAGTCTGATTTACCTGATCCAGGAGGTACAGCTATTGGGTCTGATTCATTCATTCCTCCATCCTTTCGTGGTTGTCCTGATATCTGCGATAATTTGTAAAGTGTATTAACCATATAATCCATCTTTTTAGCAAAATTAGCTTGCAGTGATTTGTCATAATCGGTACTCGCATATGCTTGAGCAATTGCAGTAAGGTAATGCCCTGTAGCATGACCACGTAATTTAGTTTCCTGACTATCCCATACACCTAACGGTTCCGCCCCTTGAGGTTGTTCTTGCCCAAAAGCATTTAGAAACATATAAAGGAAATTATCTGGGTTTGTTTTGGCAAGAGCAGTTATGAATTTATCCCGATTCTCAATAAATTTTGTATTGTGTCCGTGAAGATCCGAGTTTAATGAAACCTGCCCCAAATTGAAAACTTCCAGTTTACGATTTGGTGTAACAGGCTCCTTGACATCATTTACCTTCACAATTGCCTTTAGCTTTAAGTCTGTACCAGCAATACTTCCCGTTACAGTATATTGACCGGCTTTAAGTACTTCACTATTATTTGTTGGGGCCTGCCAAAGCACTCTTACCTTTGTTTTTTTGATTCCTTCTTGGTAAACTCCCGTTACATATCGTGGTAATTTTGGAAGATAACCTACAACTGTTTCTACATCAATATTTGGCACGTTGATTAAGTATTGGTTATAAAGTTGAGGTGTTGTTTCTTCAAATTTAGGGAGATCACCCTTTGGTTCTTCCCTTGTATTTACAACTGTCTCTTGGTTACCTAAAGCATTATCATAAATTTTTATGATTTGATTTTCACTCAAAGGAATTCGATAGATTCTAAAATCATGCAATTTGGCGTCAAGATATGTGTTCTCTGATACCAACGATTTTCCAATATAGAGTAAATTGTTTTTGCTGGAATTGAAATCGAATAAATTTTCTAACTCAAATTCTACATTGCTGATTTTGTCTACGAGTATGCTATTAAAATATGTGCTTATAGTTTTTAAAGGCATATCAAGAACAACAGCTAAATGATTCCATTTATTAGCTTCTATTCCAACAGAATCATAACCATAGTCCTGTCCATTTTCAGTAACGATTTCTGTCTTCCATCCTTCTTTACCGTCTGCTCCCATAGGAGCAACATAAAAATGAGACTTACTGCTTTTTCCAAAATCAAAAAAATGCTGTCCACGTTGTTCCGAACGCAAGTAAATCCAACCACTTATACTAAGTGATTCTTCTCCAGTTATTGCTTCACCTGGTATGGTAACAAAGGCCTTACCATTTATTGGTAAAGAAAGTACCTTGCCAAATAGATCATCATTTATAAATTTGACTTTAGAATCTTCAATTTTAGCGTGTAGATTATTTCTCGACCAATCCTTTACGTCACCATCAAACAAATATCTAGCAATCAATCCTGTTTCACCAATTCCGTCTAAAATCTGATCACCACTTTGTGCCATTACGGTCATTGTACTTCCGACCCAAAAACTTAGTATTACACAAATAAATAACTTACATATTTTCATAATTAATCCTCTCTTTCAATATTTATTAATCTTCTAGGTATCTGAATTAAAAGAAGATATTCCCTATGGTTTAATAATATTCAAATTTATATTCTTCTGTGTACATAACCTTAGAGTTTTCATAAACAGTTTTCTTAATTAAGTTTCCTATTTCATCAAACTCTTTTTTATCTGAAAATACTGTCTTTTTATCATCTATGTTTATTTGAACTCCATTCTTAAACCTTTTATTACTTATTTGTTTCCCTTTTTTATCATATGTATACTTAGACGTGTATGTTTTATCACTTCGAGAGTAATTAATCTTGAAGATGACAACTATAAAGAAGCAGATAAAAAACCCTCAAAAACCCTCAAAAAAGAAATTTATGTAAAAGAGGTCAAAGGGCTTAAGATGGTAAAGAAATTCTTTGTTTGGGAGACTAATGTTCAAAGTGACGAATATCCCAGATATATATTTTATAAAGTAGATTATTTTCCATCAAGAGCAAGTAAATTAAATAGAGACATAAAAGTCTCAAATGATAAAAAACAAATTTTGAATATATTTAAAGATTCAATTGAATCTGATATAAAAAAAGGATGGAATAAAAAATCAAATTCTAGAAACAATAGAAGGTAGTTTTGTTAGAGTTTTAGATTCCTAAAATATAGTATGTTATTTGTATTCTACTTTGGTAGGTAATAAATCTAAGTTCGAGTATTTTTAGTCATCTTATCTTAGTCTAATGAGAGTTGCTAACAAGGTGAGCTAATAGACTTTAATTCTGATCCTATGAAATTATTATAATCCTAGCAGGATCACAATATTTCTTTTGTTAGGGGATAATATTTAGTTGGTCTTCAATTGGTAATTTCAGGAATATATTATGAAAATCATCTAACATCTCTTGGGATGAGACATCAAAATTTTTCACAAAAGATTCTTCAAAACCTAATTCATTTAGATTATCATAAAAATTAATCAAGTAACTATCTAGACTTGATCTACTTATAATATAAGCAATGAACCATGAGCCAAGGTCATAAGCTATATTACCTCTAGAGCCATATTCTATTTCAGAAATTCTTTCTCCAGGATTTAGCTCACTTTTAGTTTCCATTTTCCAAGTCATCCTTTCTTTTAGATATCCTTCACTAACATCTGGCTGTTTTGAGTAAAGTAAATGACCCATATACTCTGCTCCTCCTTCCATCCACCATGGATTTTTTTTATTCATAGCATCTCTTTCACTTCTTTTTTTACTAAAAACATGTGCATGTTGATAAATATGAAAATATTCATGAAGGGATACCGATTTATAATCTTCTTCATCTGGACTAGGTCTTTTTGCTGACATAGTTATTATAAAACCATCCCATGAATCACCTTGATCTCTTCGAAGATTTAGGCCTGCATTTCCATCTTTTGCATAAGAAACAAAATCATAATCTCTATTTAAACAATTATTTATTCTATGTCCACTTTTTTCTTTTCTAATGTCACAGTATAGTTTATCCAATTCAGCAGCAGCAGATTCACTCTTACCAACTATCCAGTACTCTGTAGGTCCATAGTTACCCCATGTATTAGCAGCTACTCTATACCATGTTTTTGTTAACTCTATTACTGATTCATTTACATCACTAGCTGCATAGAATTCAGGTTCATCAGTAGTAATTTGTCCCCAAGGATCATTAGGGTCAATAGTATCATTATTATTACATGATTGTAAAAAAATAAGCAATGAAATAAAAAATAATTTTTTCATATATGATTAGTGTTTTTTTGAATATGATATCATTTGAGACGCAAAACTACTTGGTTGTTCAACTTTTATATCTATAATATTACCTTTTTCATCTTTAATTGGAATAAGTTCTGGATTTATAAATCCACTATAAGGAGCAGAAGTAAATTTGCTGTTTCTTTCTAAAACTTCTTTATGTAATTCTTGATCTACTTTAACTCCATAATTTTCTATTAAATTTTTTCCTGCTTCATAATCGCCTTCAGACTTTATTCTTTGAATTTCTTTAAGAAGCACTCCAAATAAAGTTCTTAATTTTTTATAGTCATTTATTACATAATAAGTTTTGTTATCTTTCTTCACTTTTTCAATAACATTTTCATTAAGACCTTGTTCATAGGCCCAAGCTGAAATTAATTGACGATTTCTCATATGTGATTCTTCAATGTCATTACCAAGTTTTATCCTAATAAGTTGAGATATAAGTCCATTTCTAATATATCCATCATATTCAGCTCTTCCCATATCTTCGGCAGATGGAGATATTCCTAAATCAACTAATTTTTTATCGGCTATAAAATATAGTCCAACTAAATCAGCTCGAGCCTCTTCAAGTGCTGATGCATAACTTTTTAGCGTTTCTTTAGTAGTTCCAACTCCTTCATTTATTTTTCCACTAGCATGACCAATAACCTCATGCAGTGCAGTATGTAAACTTCCAGCTTGTTCACTATATTTTTTTGATAGTTCTATTTCTTTTTCTGAGTATGCAAATTCACTTAATCTCCCACTGCTTCCAGCATTTCCATATGCATAAAGTATGTTTCCAAGAGATATTGATTTTGAGCCATGTTCGGCTCTAATCCAGTTAGCATTAGGCAAATTTATTCCTATCGGAGTAGAAGGAGAGGCATCTCCAGCTTCCCCAGCAACATTTACAGTATTGTAGGAAATCCCAACTACATTATTTTTTTTATGACTATCCATAATAGGTGAGTTGTCTTCAAACCATTGAGCATCATTAGATACAGCAGTCATTTTTTTGCTCATTTCAAAATCTTTTATCTGAACTACTGATTCATAAGAACCTCTATATCCTTTAGGATCATTGTATACTTCAATAAATCCATTAATATAATCTACATCTCCTTCAATAGTTTCTACCCATACTACATTATAGTCATCCCATACTTCTAAGTCACCGGTTTCATAATATTTTATTAAAAGTTCAAAACCTTTTTTTTGTTTTTCATTTTCAGCAACTTCTTTAGCTTTTGACAACCAAAATATTATATTTTTTATTTCTTTGCTGTACATACCACCTATCTTCCATACTTTTTCAACTAAAACTCCATTTTCTATAACCAATTTTGAATTTAATCCAAGTGATATAGGCTTCTTTGAATTTGGAACTTTTATTTTACTATAGAAATCATCCACTTCTTCTGCTGTTACATCAGCACCATAGAAGTTAACGGCAGATCCTTTAATAAGTCCCTTACTTGCATCAAGATTAACTTTTTTTGAATCTTTATCATTAAATATTACTTCATATGCTTCGCCTTCTAATACAGTATTTGTTTCTAATAGTAATTCATTAAGATATTCAGCAGAAAATTCAGCTTCGAATTTATCATTTGAGTAATGATGATGAATCCCATTTGCAAACCAAACTTTTTTAAGATATGTTTCAAAAGCAATCCAATTTTTTGATGATTTGTCACCTTTATAATTAGTGTATATATTTTCTAGAGCTATTCTAATTTTTAAATTATGTCTATAGTTTTGATCATACATTATATTTCTTCCTGAAAGTCCAGCTTGAGTAAGGTAATAAACAAGCTTTTTTTGATCGAGAGTCAAATTTTCAAATCCAGGGACTTGGTATCTGAGAATTTTAACGTCCGAAAATTGTTCAGAAAAAAAGTTGAAGCTAGTATTTTTTTTTATAGGCGAAGAACAAGCATAAATACTTATAATTAATATTAATACTGAGTATAAATTTTTTTTCATGATATTTTATTTTTTGGAAAAATATTTAATTTTTTTAATTATATAATTAAAATTTCAACATAAAATTAAATCTATTATAACAAAACATTGATTATTCATTAAGATTTAATTTTTCACTTACTAGTAGAATATTTTTGTTTATTATCATAGTTATTTATAAATTGAAATTAAAATAAATTACTAAACCACACTGATATGAAAAAAAATTTTTTCCTTTTACTCATACTTCTTTTATCTTTTGAGTTAAAAGCACAAAGAGATTATACAGTTGATAATATTGCAGAATACATTTCTAATCAAAAAACTTTTGCAGTTATACCTTTCACATTTAAAATAACTGCTGAAAAGCCAAGAAAAATGGCACAAAGTGATTTTGATGCTGCTGTTTATGATGCAGAAAAGAATGGTGCTACTGCTGCTCAGCTAGCTTTAATAAACAGAGTATTGAGAAAGAAAAAAAGAGTTCCGGTTAATCCTCAACCTCAAGCTAGAACAAATACTTTATTAAAGAGAAATGGTGAAATAAAATACACTGATGGTGTTTGGGGTTCTTTTGATGCTTATTTGCCAGAAGAGTTATGTGAAATGCTTGGTGTTGATGCTGTGATTATAGGTACCGTTAGTTCTGGTAAAATCTTCACGACAGCAGGCTCTGTCGTTATGAAATTTTTGAAATTAGGTGGTAGCCCTAGTGTTTCTGCTGATTTATCTTTATTTGATAAAGATGGCACTATGATTTGGCAGTGGTCATCAGATAGCATGAAAGCTTCTGGAATGGGTAGTTCTGTTGATGATATGATGGAATATATATTCAAGAAAGGTGCAAGAAAGTTGCCATATACTGGTATGGAATTAAAATAATTAGATTTTATTTAAAATATTTTAATTTTTGATTTTCTAACAGAATCTTTTTGTGTGTTATCATAATTATTGCCTTCAAAAAGACCATTGGATTCCCAGTCCCCATAATTGGGATTAGGAAGCATTATTAAAGATTTACCAAATTCTTTTTTAAAAATATTGGTTGTTATATTTCTTTCTGTTGAAATTTTGTTTTCAAAATCATCAGAAAAGTCAGATAAGTTATCACCTAGTAGCATTACTACATCGTATGATTTAAAAATCGCAGATCTTCTTGAGCTTTTACTTCTATCTTTTTCCCTAAGTAGAACATGGTTGTTGTCAGAATTTGGAAAACCTATGCTCTTTAAATTGTTGACGGTTTCATTTATTTGGTCTGTATATCTATTTGAAATATAAAATATTTCAACATCATTTTCAGATGCATATTTAAAAAATTCTAATGACCCTGGTATAGCCTCAGCTATTTCAAGTTTTCCCCATTCAACCCAACTTTCTTTATTGTATGAAGAATTGTTAAGTATTAGTTTTCCATCGTATGGGCTATTATCTAATACTGTTTCATCAACATCTGTAATTATTGCTAAAGGTTTATCATAAGAACTTCTATTGCTTAAAATATTATCTAAACTAAATTTTGCAGCATTAAAAGCTTGATAGCAAAGAGCTTCGTACTCAGCAGAGTTTTGAGTCCATACTAGTGACTGTATTTTATATTCATTGTCAATAATATCATTGGTTACTTTATTACATGATATTATTACAGATAAAAAAATTAATAATTTTAATATTTTATTTTTCATTTTTTTAGTTTAAAGATAATTCAATATTTGATTTTAATTTTTCAATCTCAGCTTTCCAATTTATTATATTAGGCTCATCATTTCCATATTTTTTATTAGCTTCATTAACAGCATCTTCAATTTGAGTAGACCACTCTGATAGAAGGCTATTAATAGTACTCATATTATAAAACTGTTGTTTAAATATATTATCGAGGCTATCATAGCGATTTTCATAAATTGTATAACTACCTATTATTTTATCACAGGCAGCTGATTTTTGTTTTAATGACCATTCTCCATAGCTAAATCCATTACAATTTGCAGTAGTTTCAATCCATTTATCTTTAATTGGGGTTACTGGGTTTGCGTCAGTTATAAGATTTTCAAATGCATTATCTAGATCCCACGGTATAAGTTGAATTTCCTCATTTAAAGGGTTTTCATACCAGTAAAAATTATGACTTGAGTATAAATTCCCTTCATCTGGATACCAATGTAAAAAACCATCATCATGAGCAATTCTTCTATCGACTACTATTGTTTTTAAAAATGTGTTTATGTTCATCCACTTATCTATAACTTCATGTATATTTTCACTGTTTGCACTTTGTACTTCTTTTCCAAAATTTAGTATTTTAGAAACATCTTCAGCTTCTTCATTGGTTTTGAGGCCATCAACAAAGTAATTTTCATTATTTGCTATCCCATTACTATTAATTGGCCATACTTCTTTATAAAGATTTCCATCTCCATTTTCAAAATGTTTATTAGTAAATGGACCATCAATGTTTTCAGTATTAGCAAAAACCCCATTAAATTCTCCATTTATATATAGAAGAGCATGTGTTGATCTTGCTGTTGTGACTCCAAATTTTCTAAACATCCAGTAACCAAGTCTTTCGTGCATTTTAGATGGATCCAAATTCTGAGAATGAAATTGTAATTTTTTTAAACCGTAAAAAGTATTATCAGATCTCCAGTTCATTTTTATTTTCATTGAAAGTTTTGGACATATTTTTCTTCCACTAGGATTTGTGAAATCAATTCCAGAAAGACATCCTACCCAAGCTCCTATAGATCCCTTGTATCTAATGCCAACATTACGAATTACTTTGTTTTGAAAAACTAAATTTCCTTCAACATAATTTTCAGCTGCTGGATCATCATTTATTTTTTTAAGATTTTCTTCACTTAAATAAATATCAAATCTATGGAGTTCACTGGGATCATATATGTAATCTGAAGTATGTGATTCACTTGAAACAAAATCATCAAAATTATCTAAAACATTGTTTATATCTGTTAATGATAATACATCGTCTTCTCTGCATGAAAAAAAACTAAATATAAATATTATATAGATAGTAGATATGATGTTATTTTTCATTTAGATATATTAATATATTATTTTATAAATTATATTCTGCCTGCAGGTCTTGTGTTTTTTCCTTTTCTTTTTGTTAGGTTATCTCCCATATCTTTTCTAGCCTTTTCAACTAATTTTTCCATTTCAGTTACAATATTTGGATACATATCAATTACATTGTATTCCTCTCCAGGATCTCTTCTTAAATTATAAAGAGCATATTTTGTATCAATAGAAGCATATCCTCCAGGATGACCATCATTTTTAGGAAGAACTCCCTTGTAAGATCTTGATTTATGGGGAAGGACAAGTTTCCAGTTATCTTTTCTTACTGCTTCTAAATTATTATTTCCATAATAATAATAAAAATAATTTCTAGGGCTCTCATTTTTACCTTCCAAAACACTTATTATATTAATTCCATCAATTGTATGTTCAGGTAAGTTCCCATTAACAATATGAGTGATAGTCGGTAATAAGTCTATTGTTGATGTTAATTGATTTGCTACTTTTCCTTTAGGTATAACATTAGGCCACATCATTGCAGTTGGGACTCTTTGTCCACCTTCAAAACTAGTTCCTTTTCCTTCCCTAAGACCTCCTGTTGAACCTGCATGATTTCCGAAATTTAACCATGGGCCATTATCACTAGTAAATATTAATAGAGTATTTTTATCAATATCATTCTTTTTAAGAGTTTTCATTATTTCACCAACAGACCAGTCTATTTCCATCATAAGATCACCATACAGCCCTTGTTTGCTTTTACCTAAAAATTTATTTGATACAGCTATAGGTACATGAGGCATTGAGTGAGGAAGATAAAGAAAGAATGGTTTGTCTTTGTTTTTATTAATAAACTCTACAGACTTTTCAGTATATAGAGTAGTGAGTGTTGACTGATCTTTAAGTGTCCTTATTTCTTTACTTTTTTCTAAATCTTTAATTAAAGGTAATTGAGGATAATTTTTTTTTCGCCAATCGCTAGTATCAGGAATTTGATTTCCATCAAAATCTACTGGCCACATATCATTTGAATAAGGTATTCCTAGATACGTATCAAATCCATGATTTGTAGGTAGAAATTTCTTTTGATGTCCTAGATGCCATTTTCCAAAAATTGCTGTAGAGTATCCTTTTTCTTTAACTATTTCAGCAATCGTTTTTTCATTTTCATGTAATCCATTTTTAGAGTAAGGCATTAATGCTCCACTTATCCCAATTCTATTTGGATAAGTACCTGTTAATAGTCCAGCTCTAGAAGCACTACAAACAGCTTGAGCAGAGTAGAAATTAGTAAAAAGCATTCCATCATTTACAAGTTTATCAATGTTTGGAGTTGTGTAATTAATTGCTCCGAAATTTGAAATATCACCATATCCCATATCATCCATGAATATGATAACAATATTTGGACTGATAGGTACTTTAATATCATTGCAAGAAAAAGTAGAGAAGCATATGATAATTATATATTTTAATAAATTTTTCATCTCATCTAATTTAATTAATATTTGCGATTAATAAGATTTTATGTTGAGACGATTATTTTTTTTATTATTAATTTTTGTATCAAATACATTGTTTTCTCAAGTCACTGAGGGAACATGGTCAGTTAATCCAAATCCTTTTATTGAAAGTCAAGAAATAACAATAACAGTTAAGGATATAAATAGCGGGAATTTATCTGGACTTAGTGAAATTTATATGTGGACATGGTATACTAAGTTAAATGGTGAAGATCCTAATTCTGATGCTTCATGGAATGGGGAATGGAATGCTTCTAAAGAAAGCATGAAAATGTTGTCTAATGGAGACGGTTCATATAGCTATACATATACTCCTTCAAATCTTTATAGCGATACAGGAATTGGAACTATTGGGGTTCTTGCAAAGGCAAAAGATGGCTCTGGAGATAAAAAGACTAAAGATTTTATTATAGAAGTAGGTACCTTTGTTTTTGATTTAATAACCCCTTCTAATACTATTAATGTTATTAATTCTGGGGATGATGTAAATGTGCACGCTTCAACAAACATTCCAGCAAATTTTCTTTTAAAGAAAGATGAAGAAACCATTCACCAAATAGATAATGTTACGGAATTTAATTTCACTATTTTAAATGTTGAAGAGGGAGGATCTTATAAGTTGTTTGCCACTGATGTAGTATTAAACACGGTCATTTCTTTAAGTTTTACAATTATAATAAAGCCAAATGTTCAAATTAAAAATATCCCTTCTGGATTAAAAGATGGGATTAATATAGTTGATTCTAAGGCGATCTTTATATTATATGCACCTAAAAAAGAGTTTGTTTATTTATCAGGATCTTTTAATAATTGGAGTATCTCTGAAGATTATTTAATGTATTATGATCAAAGTTCTAATAGATTTTGGTTTGAAATTGAAAATTTAGATAAAGATATTTACCATGCCTATCAGTATGTTGTTGATGGATCAATTACTATTGCTGATCCATATTCAGTAATGATATTAGATTCATATAACGATTCTTATCTTTGTCTAAATAGCTCTTGTGGTTTTTCTACCCTTCCTTCATACCCATTATCAAACAATCATGCTGCATCAATGTTTAAGATAAAAGATGATTTTTCTTGGGAGGATAGTTCTTTTATTAAGCCAGACAAAAATGATCTTATAATATATGAGGTTCTTTTAAGAGATTTTAGTAGTGAACAATCTTTTGAAGGTTTGGTTGCTAAACTTGATTACTTAAAAAATCTTGGTATCAATGCAATAGAGTTAATGCCTGTTAATGAGTATGATGGAAATGAAAGTTGGGGATATAACCCTTCATTTCATATGGCTATAGACAAATTTTACGGGTCTCCATTAAAGCTTAAAAGACTTGTGAATGAGTGCCATAAAAGAGGTATAGCTATTCTTCTTGATGTGGTGTATAACCATGCTTCAGGTCAAAATCCCTACTTTAGACTTTGGAATACAAAACCTAATGCATATGATGGAGTTCCAACTTCTGATAATCCATTTTTTCAAGTTTCTCCAGTTTCAGAATCTTATTTAAATTATTTTAATGATATCAATCATGATTCTGATGTAGTTAGAGATTATTTGAAAAGAATAAATAATTTTCTAATAGAAGAGTATCATATCGATGGATTTAGATTCGATTTATCAAAAGGTTTTACAAATGAGGTAATTGCTGAAAATTATCTTTCTAGCAGAGTTAATTATTTAAAATCTCTTGCTGATGATATCTGGGAATTTGATTCAGATGCTTATGTGGCTTTTGAGCATTTTCAAAATATGGAAGAAAAACTATTTTCAGATCATGGTATAATGTCTTGGGGAGAAGAAAATTATGAATATAATGAAGCTACAATGGGTTATCCATCAAATTTTAGTGGAATATCTTATAAGAGTAGAAATTTTTCAAAACCTACTTTGATTGGATTTATGGAAAGTCATGATAAGGAAAGGCTTATGTATAAAAATAATCTTTATGGAAATACAATTGATGCTTATGATGTAAAGCAATTTGAGAATGGAATAGATAGAATTAAAGCTGCAGGTGCATTATTTTTCACGATTCCTGGTCCAAAAATGATATGGCAATTTGGTGAACTTGGTTATGACTATGGAATTAATAGATGTGAAGATGGAACCTATAGCGAATCATGTAGGCTTTCAAAGAAACCTTCTGCTTTTAGTCTTAATATGGAATTGGATTCTAAGAGAATGCAGCTTTACAAAGTTTGGTCAAGACTGATAGCTTTAAAGAAGAATGAAATAATTTTTAGAACCTCTGATTTTAGTACCAGCTTTTCTTCAGATGTTAAAGTATTAACTCTTAATTATAGTGATGCATCTTCAATTGAAATTTCTAAAATTATTTCTGTAGCAAATTTTGGCATGGAAGAAAAAGTTGTAAACAAGAGTTACTTTCCTTTAGGAACATGGTATGATATTGTAAATAATAATTACTCCATAGAAATTTCATCAAGTTCAATCATAACTTTACAACCTGGTGAGTTTTTGTTAATAGGGAATAATCCTACAAGCTTAGAAGATGATCAAAGTCTTCTTCTTTCAGCTGAGAAAAATATTCAAAATAAAACTTTAAAAGTTTATCCTAATCCTGTTAAAGATAGACTATATGTTAGTGTTTTAGGTCCTACCAAATACCCATTTAAATTTTCTATCCATAATCTTGATGGTAATGAGGTGTATCTTTCTAAGGAATTTGAATCTAATTTCTATAAAGACATTTTCTTACTAAAACCTAGTATTTACTTTGTTTTGGTTGAGGGAGATGGGTATTCTTATAAAAAGAAGATTATTAAAAAATAAATGCCATTTTTTATAAAAAACACATAAAACAAAATAATATTTTGTGAGACATTGTTTATTAGATCATTATTTTTGATTAATTGTTATTTATTTTTAAATTTTATTGAAATTTTAATATTTAGGTCAACATTTATTATAAATTGCAGTTGATTGTTATCAAATAAAAAAATTTTAACTAAACTCAAAACTTAAATGAAAACTAGAAATATAACTTTTTTTCTTTTTCTAACTTTATTGTTTTCTGTAATAACATTTAGTTGTGAAGATGGTGTTCTTGAACCTATCTATGGGACTAAACCAACTGCTGATTTCACTATTGTTTCATCCCCAAGCAATATTTATGCTTTCTCTTTCACAAATGGATCAAGTGGAGCAGTATCTTATAATTGGGATTTTGGTGATGGATCTGGCTCATCTGACGCCAACCCTTCTCATGTTTATACTGGTGCAGGTACTTTCGCTGTAATTCTTACTGCGCAAGCTGCTGGGACTAGTAATGCTGTTGGTTGGAGAGCTTCTGCTACTCAATCAGTGCAAATTAATTTGCCTACTTATGAGAAAGCAAATGTTACTTTCTCTGTTGATATGTCTAATGCTGGATTAGCAGCTGGAGATAAGGTTAATTTGAACGGTAGCTCAGACCTTGGTGGCTGGTGTGGTGGTTGTAACGAAATGACTGACGCTAACGCTGATGGTATATATGAAATAACTAAAGAACTTACTACGAATTCTTCTTATGAGTATAAATTTACTATAAATGGATGGAATGCCCAGGAGCAGTTTGGATCATCTGATGCTTGTGCTGCAACTGTTGATGGAACTTATTATAATAGACCATTATCTGTAAGTAATTTAGAACCAAATGTAACGCTTAATACTGCATGTTATAATTCTTGTGAGGACTGTTTAGACTATGCTAGTAACTTAGTTGGAACATGGAAACTTGATGGATATAAAGTTGGTCCTGCTGCAGATAACGGTGACTGGTGGACTTGGGATGGTAATGGTAGAGATTGTCATAAAGATGATACTTACACATTCGATGCTGTCGGTTCATTTGCAATTGATCATGGTACAGAGACTTGGCTTGAGGCATGGCAAGGAAAGGACCCAGAAGGTTGTGGTGCTCCAGTTGCTCCTCACGTTAACAGTACTGCACATACGTACACACTTACTGGCACAACATTAACTGTATCTGGTACAGGTGCTTACATGGGTCTTGCTAAAGCTCATAATGGTAGTGAAGATGGAAACTCTGGTGGAGCTATTACTTATGAGATTATGGAAATGACTGCAACTACAATGAAGATAACTCTTGATTATAGTGGTGGAAATGGAACTAATTTCTGGACTTATGAATTAGTAAAGCAGTAATATAAGTTAATTACATATTAAGAAAAAGTGAGAAGAAATTCTCACTTTTTTTTTGCTTTAAATAGTAATAAATTTTTAAGCGTAGAATTCTTTGAGCTTTTCACCAAAGACCTTAAGATCTTCAATTTTTCCTGTACTTATTCTACACCATTCATAATATGGTGGAAATGGTCTTCCTATAAGTACACCTTTATCTTTCATAAATTTAGCAACCTTATCTATATGGTGTCCAGTTTTAAAGAATACAAAATTTGTCTTAGACTCTTTATAGTCTAAACCAAGTTCATCAAATAATCCATATAGATATTTTAAACCTTCTTTATTTTTATTGAGGCTATATTCAAAAAACTCATCTTCTGAGTATGCTGCAATTGCTGCATGAGTTGCAAGCATGTTTGTGCCTGCCATTGTACATTTTTTAATATTTGCTATTGTCTCAGAACTAGAAATAATATATCCTATTCTTACTCCAGCTAAACCATATATTTTAGAGAAGGTTCTTGATACAATTATATTATGACCTTTTTTAACAAGCTTTGTCATAGTAGGGTATCCATCCATAATTGAGTAATCATAGTATGCTTCATCGACAAAAACACATGTTTTCTTCGATGTAGATATGCAAAAGTCTTCAAGCTCTTTTGCTCCTACCATAGTTCCTGTAGGATTATTAGGGTTACAAATAAAGACCATGCTGGTATTATTAGTAGTTCTTCTAGCAATCTCATTTAGGTCAAATTTTAAATCTTTGTCAAGTGGTACCCAGTTAATTTTACAGCCAAAGTCTTCGGCATATGTCATAAGTGCAAGGTAGGTAGGTTTACAAGCTATTATTTCTTTTTTTTCAATTCCATAGTATCTTCCTGTAGCTCTAAGGGCTTCGTTTGAACCTCCAGTAACAAGAACCATATTAGAATCTACTCCTTCTTTTTTTGCAATCATAGACTCAAGTTCTGCAACTCTATTATAAGGGTATCTACACGCCTCATCAAACGCGTCTACAATTGCATTTCTTACATTTGTAGATGGTCCATATGGGTTTTCGTTGGAACTTAGTTTTATTGGAGAATGGTTGTCTATTTTCTTAGATATTCTTTTTTCAATTGGTTTAGCTATGCCCGAAAGAGGAAGTGTCACTCCAGATATTCCTAGAAGTTTTATTAAATTTCTTCTGCTTATTTGATTATTCATAGTTATAAAATTTATACATTTAAATGTTAACTCATTATTTGTAGAATTTTAAATATAGTAAATATTATGGAAACTAAATTTGTGTCTAGGGTATCTCTTTTTATTTTTTTAATCCTTTTTTCTTTTAACTCTTTTTCTCAGTCATCTAAAAAATTGAAACCTATAGATATTTTTAGTATGGAATATGTGTCTGAACCTCGCATTTCTCCTGACGGAAAAAAGGTTCTTTATGTAAGAAATTTTAAGGATATTATGACGGATAAAAATTATTCTAATATATGGATGATAAATTTTGATGGCTCAGACAACACTCCAATAACGACTGGAAATCAAAATGATTTTTCTCCAGTATGGTCTAATTCAGGAAAAATGTTTTCATATAAATCAAATTTTGATGGTTCGGTGCAATTATACTTATATAGAATTTTTCATGGCTCTACTCAGAAATTAACAAATATGCAAAGTTCTGTAGGTGCTGTTGATTGGTCAGTTGATGATAAATTTTTGACTTTTAATTCTTTTGTTGGAGTTTCCAAAAATATTTTAATTCAAATGCCTCAGAAACCTAAGGGTGCAAAATGGAACAAGCCTCCTATAGAGATTGATGATATGAATTATAGAAATGATGGAAGTGGATATACTAAGCAGGGAAATTCTCAAATTTTTACTCTACCAGTTGAAGGTGGTACTCCAAGGCAGGTAACGTTTTTGGATAAAGATGCTGGTTCACCGAAGTGGCTCAGTGATAATGAGTTGCTATTTTCTGCAAATCTTCATGAGAATTCAGATTTGGAGCCTAATAATTCTGAGATATATCTTTTAAACCTTGAAACAGAAGAATTTAGTGCTCTAACAAGTAGACTTGGTCCCGATTCTCAACCCAAGGTTTCACCAGATAATGCTAGCATAGCATATTTAGGTTTTGATGATAAGTATTTAGGATATCAGCAAAATAGCTTGTATGTTATGAGTAGAGATGGTAAAGATGTAAAAAATATTTCTGGAGATTTTGATAGAAATATAGGAAATATTAATTGGTCAGAAGATGGTGAGGGTTTGTTTTTTCAGTACGATGACAAGGGAATGACAAATCTTGCCTACATGTCACTCTCTGGAAAAGTTAAAGATATAGTGGATGAAATTGGAGGATTATCTTTAGGGAGGCCTTATAGTGGAGGAACCTATACCATATCAAAAAATGGAAGGTATGCATTTACCTTTGGTAACGTGTATAATCCATCAGATTTAGGGGTAGGGTTTAATTCTTTTAAAGCAATACTTACAAATTTAAATAAAGATTTATTTGACTATAAAGAGCTTGGTAAAGTAGAGGAGGTGTGGTATGAGTCATCTTTTGATGGAAGAAAAATACAGGGGTGGTTAGTAAAGCCACCAAATTTTGATTCAAACAAAAAATATCCTTTAATCCTAGAAATTCATGGTGGTCCATTCGCAAACTATGGCTTTAGGTTTTCTGCAGAAGTTCAATTATTTGCAAGCAAAGGATATGTGGTGTTATATACAAACCCTAGGGGTAGTACAAGTTATGGAAAAGAATTTGGAAATTTAATTCATCACAACTATCCTAGTCAAGATTACGATGATTTGATGTCTGGGGTAGATTATGTGATGCAAAGGAATTACATTGATAAAGATAATCTGTTTGTTACTGGTGGAAGTGGAGGAGGTGTTTTGACTTCTTGGATAGTTGGTAAGACCCATAGATTTAATGCTGCTGTTGTAGCAAAGCCTGTTATTAACTGGTATAGCTTTGTTCTGTATGCTGATAATATATCTTTCTTTTATAAATACTGGTTTCCAGGTCTTCCATGGGATAATCTTGAGGAGTATATGAAGCGATCTCCTATATCGTATGTTGGAAATGTTAAAACACCGACAATGTTATTAACTGGAGAAGAGGATTTTAGGACTCCAATGGCAGAAAGTGAACAATTTTATGCTGGTTTAAAACTTAATCAGGTTGAATCTATGCTAGTTAGAATTCCTGGGGCAAGCCATGGTATTGCAGCTAGGCCTAGTAATCTAATAGCAAAAGTAAATGCTATTACTGCATGGTTTGAGAAGTATAAAAAATAAAATTATTTAGTTTTTACTGCAGTCCCATAGGCAAGTAATTCCGATGCTCCAGCCATCATAACGGATGTCTGAAATCTCACACATACGATTGCGTCTGCACCTAAATTAGTACCATCTGCAATCATTCTTTGTAGGGCTTCTTCTCTAGCATCAGCTTGTAACTTTGTGTATTCTGAAACTTCTCCTCCTATAATGTTTTTGAAGGCTGCCATAATATCTTTAATTGCATTCCTAGTTCTTACAGTACTTCCTCTTGCAACACCTAATGATTCAGTGATTATCTTCCCTGGTATATTATCTGTTGTTGATATGTTCATAGTTTAATAATTAAAATTAAATATATATAATTCACATTAATATTCTTTTGGTTAACCATTGTTTTAGATGAATTTTCTTTTATAAATTTGCACACTTCATTTTTCGGGGTGTAGCGTAGCCCGGTTATCGCGCCGCGTTTGGGACGCGGAGGTCGCAGGTTCGAATCCTGCCACCCCGACTTCAGTTTTATTTTTATTATATTCTATATATCTTAACATTATAAACCCTAATGTTATGAGATTATTCCTACTACTATTTTTTATTGCTTTTTCACTAAATGCTCAAAAGGCAAACTTTAAAGCTGCAGAGAAGTTTAGTCAAAAGAATCTAAATAAAATGCTTAAGACTACACGTATTGCCCCTAAATGGTTTCATGAAAGCGATAAGTTTTGGTATTCGTATACGACTACAAATGGTAAACATTTTTATGTTGTTGACCCAATAAAGAGATCTAGGGTAAAAATGTTTGATAATCTTGATTTTGCTTCCAAATTAAGTGAATTAACAAGAAATCCTATAAATCATAATGATTTGGATTTTGATGATTTAGAGTTAGAAGAGGATAATAAAACACTTACATTTAGTCTTGATAGTATGGAGTATAAGTACAATATTTTATCAAAGAATTTGATTAAGGGGGATTCTGTTGACGAAGAAGATGATAATAAATGGGCTAGGTATTCACCAGACTCCACATATATGGTATTTGCAAAAAATTATAATCTTTTTCTTATGGAAGTAGATGATGAGGATAGTGTTGAGATTCAATTGACTGAAGATGGAGAGAAGTGGTTTTCATATCAGCAAAGGAATGGGGATACAACATCAGATAAAAGATTAAGGTCTAATGCTTATTGGTTTAAGGATTCAAAAAAATTATATGCTAATCGTTCTGACTCAAGAAAGGTTGATGATTTGTTTGTCATTAACACTTTAAAAAAACCTAGGCCAGAGCTTGAAGTTTATAAGTACGCAATGCCTGGAGAAATGAATGTTCCTCAGGAGGTACTTGAAATTTTTGATGTAGAATCAAAAGAAAGACTTCCTATAGAAATTGATAAATATATAGACCAGACAATCTCTTTACATCTCCCTTTAAAAACCTCAGAACGTCTTTATATGACTAGGATGAATAGATCGAGTGATACGTTAGATGTCTCTTATATAAATACTTCTAATGGCTCTATTAATTTTTTATTTGAAGATGTTAATCACCCATATTTTAATTGGAATTATAGGCAGCTAGCTGTAATTAATGAGGGTAAGGAGTTAATTTATTGGTCGGAAAAGAATGGTTGGGGTCAACTCTATTTATATGATGGAAATACAGGAAGATTGAAAAACAAAATCACTAATGGTGGTTACTTTATTACTGGAAGAATTCAGGATATTGACACATTGAAAAGAAAAGTATATTATCAAGCATTTGGAAAGGAAAAAAATATAGATCCATATTATAGTATAATCTACAGTTCTAATTTTGATGGTACTGGTATGAGGCTTATAACTTCTGAAAAATATAATCACAGAACTAATTTTTCAGAATCTAGTAAATTTTTTGTTGATAATTTTTCGGCAGTTGATCATGTTCCTGAATCTATTCTTAAGGATGCAGTTGGTAATACTATAATGAAACTTGAGGAGGCTGATTTAAGTCTTTTGAATCATGCAGGTTGGAAGATGCCTGAGAGGTTTATGGTAAAGGCTGATGATGGCATAACAAATTTATATGGAGTTATGTATAAGCCTTTTGATTTTGATCCAAATAAGAAATATCCTGTGATATCTTATGTTTATCCTGGGCCTCAGGTTGAATCTTTTACTAATGATTTCACAATATCGGGTAGGTACAACACAGCTTTAGCTCAACTAGGATTTATCGTTGTTAGTATGGGTCATAGGGGAGGTAGTCCTATGCGTTCTAAGTACTACCATACTTTTGGGTATCAGAATTTAAGGGATTATGCATTGGCTGATGATAAGAGATCTTTAGAGCAATTATCCGAAAGGTATTCTTGGATAAATCTTGATAAAATTGGTATTTTTGGACATTCTGGGGGAGGTTTTATGTCTACAGCTGCACTTTTATCATATCCTGATTTTTATGATGTAGCATGCTCTTCGGCAGGTAATCATGATAATAATATATATAATAAGTGGTGGAGTGAGACGCATAATGGTGTCAAGGCAGTATATAAGAAAAAGAAAAAGAAAAAAGATGATGAGGAAGAAGATGAAAAAGAAGAACTTTCTTGGGAAGCTAAAATAAAAAATAATCAGTCTCTTGCTAAAAATTTAAAAGGTCACCTTCTACTTACTCATGGTAATATTGATAATAATGTACACCCTACTAATACATTGAGAGTTGCTGATGAGCTAATAAAAGCAGGTAAGAGATTTGATATGTTGATATTTCCTGGGAAAAGACATGGGTATGGTGACTATAAAGATTATTATGAAAAGATGATGTGGTATTATTTTTCTGAACATCTTCTTGGTGATTATAGAAATAATGTAGATATAGATCTCCCTGATTCTCAAGATTAAAAAAAACATAAATATTACTACTAATAAAATTAGTATTTACTAATAAAATTAGTATTTTTGATTCCTTTTGATTAGTATAAAATCAATTTGAATCAAAGTATGAAATTATCAATTCCCTCATTAGAAAAGCTTAACGTATTTGGAAAAATTCCTTTTTATTCATACCCTGTTACTGCTGGTTTTCCTTCTCCTGCTGATGATTTTCTTGAGTTTGATCTCTCTCTTGATAAAAAATTGATAAAGCATCCAAGTGCTACTTTTTTTGTTAGTGTGAATGGGAATTCTATGGAAAATGCCAAAATTTTTAATGGTAGTATACTATTAATCGATAGAGCAGAAAAAATATGTAGTAGAGATATTGTTCTTGCTGTAGTAGATGGGGATTTTACTGTGAAGCGATATAGGAAAATAGGAGATAAAGTATTTCTCTATCCAGAAAATTCTTCTATGAAACCAATAGAAATTGTAGAAGGTTCTGAGTGTTATGTTTGGGGAAAGGTTATGTGGTCATTTAATAAGATAAAGTAGGTGATTGCACTTGTTGATTGTAATAATTTTTATGCTTCTTGTGAGCGTGTTTTTAGGCCAAAACTTCAAAATAAGCCTATTGCTGTACTTTCTAATAACGATGGGTGCATTATAGCAAGGTCAAATGAGGCAAAGGCACTTGGCCTTAAAATGGGAGAGCCAATTTTTAAGAAAAGACAGCTAGTTTACAGGCATAATATTCATTTGTTTTCTTCAAATTTTGCTCTTTATGGAGATATATCAAAGCGTGTTTTTGATGTTGTGACGAGTCAGATTCCTTCTTATGAGATGTACTCTATAGACGAAGCATTCTTGGATTTTAAAGGCATAAAAAACCCATATGATCTTGCTTGTGAACTAAGAGAAAAAGTAAAAAAACATGTAGGTATACCAATATCTATTGGTATATCACAAACAAAGACTCTTTCCAAAGTAGCCAGTTATATCGCAAAAAAATCAACGGATAGTGTGTGTGTCCTTGATGATAAAGTACATATAGTTAACACGCTAAAAAAATTAGGTGTTGATAAAATATGGGGAGTTGGAATGCGCTATGCTATAAAGTTAAAAAAATATGGTATTCATACAGCTTATGATCTTACCGAGTGTGATGATAATTGGATAAGAAAAATGTTAAATGTCTCGGGCCTTAGAATGGTACAAGAATTAAGAGGTATTCCTCATTTTGATTTAAAATATAAAAGAGAAAGGAAGAAAAGCATATGTACATCTAGATCATTTTCTTTAGAAATTGAAGATTATACACGGATGTCCGAGTATATAAGTATGTTTTCTTCACGCTGCTCTGAAAAACTTAGAATGGAAGGTGGTTGTGCAAGGTCAGTCAGTGTGTTTATGTATACAAATATGTTTAAGCCAAAACAAAGACAATACTCTGGATCTATATCTATGGATTTTGATACAGCAACAAGTGATAGTATAAGCATAACAAAATTGGCTTTACAGTGTACAAAAAAAATATATAAATATGGCTATGCATATAAAAAAGCTGGTGTCACACTTTCTGGAATTATTCCTAAAAATGAAGTGCAGCTTAGTATGTTTGAATCTAAAGATATAGCGAGAAATAATAATCTTATGAGAACTTTAGATACTATTAATGGAAATATTGGAAGAGATATTTTAAAACTTGGTTCTTCGGGTATACATAATAAGTGGAAGATAGGAAAGGAGAAATTGTCTCCCTCATATACTACTAGTTGGTCAGATATACTTACTGTTAAATTATGAAGGGAAATACAGCTTTTCTATTCTTTGGATAGTCACTAAAAGTATTTTTATACCACGTGTGGTGAGATAAAGCTCTAGGAACTAGATTGAAAAATGTCCATAGAAAAAATGCTAACCCTGCAATGCTCCAGGTCATTACAGCAAAGCCTAGCCACTCAATAATTTCACCAAAAAAATTGGGACAAGAGATATAGTTAAATAACCCTTTTCTAGGGATAGTATACTCATTAGTATTTTTTTTTCGTAAGTTAATAAGGATAGAATCGGATGATATATTTATAAGGAAACCTACAATAAAAAGTATAGAGCCAATAATAAACTGTGGAGTGTAAATCCATTCTAGGGAGTAGCTAAAATCAATGAATCCAAAATAGTATCCATTGATATACCCATTTACCAGATTAAATATAAAAGCTAGCATGGCTATTATTAGAGGCATTGTTTTCTTTTTTGTTAGTATTCTATTGGGATAGATTATTGTTCTATTGAAGTAGTGAACTAGCCATAGAAAAATAAAAAAATTTGTGAGTATAGATTTTTCATTTGTACTCAAATAAAATATTAGGGGGCATACAAGTAGCGCTGGAAGCTCCATTACTATCCATGCTAACTTATTATCTATTGAATAGCCCCATTTACTTGAACTGTGTCTACCATATGGAGCATCAAATTTTAGAATAAATGGAAACGATAACAATCCAATTATAATCCAAGCATATACAATGTTAAAGTAGTCCATTAATTTTGAAGTATTTTAAAACTATCTATTGAGTCTTTAATAGTAGAATCAAGATTTGATATTTTTAAACCTAATTCTTTTTTTGCCTTTGAATTATCTACCATCTTATGTGAATATACTATGTTTTCTATAGATTCTTTAGATAAGTTTTCAAGACCTGGTATTACTTTTCCATTGATTTCTGCAGCGTATTTTAAAAAACTTTTAGGAAATAGTTGAAGAAAGGGGATCATCATCTTCACAAAGAAGATAGGAAAAATGATGATAGTAGATTTTTTCGTCTGAATTTTTCTTATTGAAGCAATAATATCATTGAATGATCTCCATTTTCCAGAGACAAGGTATGCGTGGTTATTTCTTCCATTATCTATTGCATTAAAGATGCAATTACTAAGGTCTGTGACATCTATTATATCAAGTCCCCCGTTCATAAAAAACGGAAATTTATTTTTATATATGCTATGAATAATTGTTCCAAGTTTAGATGGCTTATAATCATTTTTTCCAAGTATTGACGTTGGATTAATGGATAATGTGTGTATGTCTTTTGTTTTTAATACAAGATCTTGTGCCTTTGCCTTAGTGACGTCATAGCTATTTCCTTTAGTTACAAAATTTCTATTCTCATCGAGGGATTTATCTAAGGGATTTTTTTTATATGCATTGATTGAACTTATATAAATAAATTTTTTTACACCTTTTTTTATTGCTGCTCGTAATAAATTTTTTGTTCCAATATAATTTACCTTATTTACTTCTTCATATGATTCAAATCCTATGGATATCATTGCTGCAGAATGAATAATAACATCACAACCATTACAAAATGCTTCTAGAACCTCTATATTATTTAAATCTCCATAAAATTTATGTGCATCAAGTGTACCTGTTACGGATGAGTCTTTACGTATTAAAATATTAAGTGTATTATTTTTTGAAATAGCTTTTTTACAGAGATTTATACCAACAAGTCCTGAGGCTCCAGTTATTCCAATTTTCATATTTATAATACTATATTTGAGGCCAATTTAAATATTATACAATACTTATGGAAGTAAAAGTCTCTATGTCATATGTTAATGATGAAAAGTTTGAAGTAAAAAATGCTTCAGGTAATAATTTATTAATAGATATGTATGCAAAAGATAAAAAAGAAAACCTTTCTCCTATGGAGCTCCTTTTATCAGCAGTTGCTAGTTGTGCAGCAGTTGAGGTGGTTTCTATGATAAAAAAAAGAAGGAGAGATTTTAAAGATATAAAAGCTGAGGCATCAGGTATTAGAGCTGAATCACACCCTAAATACTATACATCTATAGATATCAACTATATAATATATTCTACTGATCTAACAGATAAAGAAGCTGATAGGTTTATAAGTTTAGCTTTAGAAAAATATTGCTCAGTAGGCTCAACAATTAATAAGCAAACTATAATAAATCATACTTTTCAGATAGTTAGATGAGCAGATTTTTATTAATAATTATATACTTTCTAAGTGTAAGTACTTATGCTCAAATACTTCCATCTTATCAGGCTACCCATGTTAAGAAGCGAACTAGTTCTTGTAGTTCTTCTGAGACAACAATGTCCTTACCTAATCCATCAGGTGGTTACAGTGGTAATGCAAGAGGATATTATTTTACTGCTCCTATCGATTTTTGTATTACTGGAGTAAAAGTTCCAACTACCCTTAGTTCAGATTGTCAAAGTGTTGCAATTTTAAAGTTTACTTCTGGTGCTCCCCCTACATATTCATCTAGTACAAATGCTTTTGATCAGCTTCACTATTCTTCTTGTGTAGCTGGAGATAATATTATAGAAGTTGATATATCTGTTAGCCAGGGAGATATTATAGGAATTTATGGATGTAGGAGTAATGGTTGCATTAATTCATATGGTTCAAATAGTGGATTTGGTTTTACTATAGGAGGTCAAGCAGTAACTGTTAAAAGATCTGGTATGCAGTACAATCTTAAAACTACACAAATGCAGAACGTGTGGTATGAAAATTTTTCATCTATCAGTAGAGTTGAAATGTATTATAAATACTAGATTGATTTTTTTAGACTTTCAATTTTTTCAATAGCATCATCTCGCTTCTTAATTTCATTTTTAATAACCTGTTTTGGAGCATTTTCTACAAATCTTTTGTTTTCTAATTTCTTATTAAATCAAGTTACGGGAGCAGGAGGTGGAGGATCATATAATTCTGGATCAAGCCAATCTAATACTGCTGGTAATAATTCAGGTCATGGAAAAGTAGAAATATCTTGGTAACTTAGTTATTAATGAAAAAGTTAATTGTATTTATATACTTTTTAAGCATAAGTACTTATGCTCAAATACTTCCATCTTATCAGGCTACCCATGTTAAGAAGCATGCTTCTTCTTCAGGAACGGTAACTTTTGCTAATTGTAGTTCTTCTGGAATAAATGGCCCTTCACAATCTGATTGTAATACTGCGTACTCAGGGACAACGTTGGATGGAGATGTTACAGTTACAAGTGGGATACAGTTATGGACAGTACCATCTAATGGCACTTACACAATAGAAGTGTGGGGTGCAAAAGGTGGATATGATGGATCTTGCTCATCATCTTTTGGTGGAATTGGTGGTACAGCTTGTCGTGGTTTAAATGGAGCAAGAATGAAAGGAAGTTTTAGTTTAAATCAAGGAGATATTTTACGAATTGCAGTTGGTCAAATGGGTGAAGATTATCAAAGTGGATCTTCTGGAGGTGGAGGTGGCGGAGGAGGAACTTTTGTTGCTAAAGGAAGTAATCATAGTAGTGCTACAGCATTAATCATATCTGGTGGAGGTGGAGGAGGACATTATGGTGCTGAAACAACTCCTAAACAAGGTCAAACTTCAGAATCTGCATTATCAAATGTAACTACAGGAAATTCGTATAATTCAGGAGCAGGAGGATCTTGGTCTTCAGATGGTGCTAATGGTAATTATGGAACTTTAGGAGGAAAAGGATGGGCAAATTTATTAATAGGTGGAATACATGCCACTAGTGGAGGTACTCATTGGTCAAAAGGTGATGGTGGATTTGGAGGAGGAGGAGGAGGATGTTGGCCTGGTGGTAATGGAGGTGGGTATAACGGTGCTCCTTCAATTAATTCTTATGGTAATGATACTCCAGGAGGAGGAGGAGGAGGATCATATAATTCAGGTTCGAATCAAGATAATTCTATTGGAGCAGGAGATTCTCATGGTAAGGTTACAATTACTTGGTAATTACTAGATTGATTTTTTTAGACTTTCAATTTTTTCAAGAGCATCGTCTCGCTTCTTAATTTCATTTTCAATAACCTGTTTTGGAGCATTTTCTACAAATCTTTTGTTTTCTAATTTTTTATTAACAGAAATTAAAAACCCTTCGAGGTACTGAATTTGCTTCTCGGTATCTTCTTTAGAACCTTCAGATTTTTTGACTTTTATATGAATAGTATCTACCCCTGATAAAAAGGATGGATATTCCTTTACCTCTTTATCTATAATTTTTAAGTCTTTTGTTTTTGACAATTTATTAATAATGTTTTCAAAGCTTGAGTAATCAAATTTTGAATGATTTATTATAGAAATTTCTACAACCTCTTTTTGTTTTATGTTATTATCAGATTTTAATTTTCTGACATTAGTAACTAGCTCAAATATTTTTTGTAAAGAAGCATTCAGTTTATTGTCAAACACATAGTCTTTAGGATAAGGAGCATTAATAATATAGTCTTCTCTTTCTTCTTGGATTAAGTGCCATAATTCTTCAGTTATAAAAGGCATGAAAGGATGAAGAGATTGTAATATTTTCTCAAAAAGAATAATTGTTTCTTTATGTGTTTCACTGCTTAAGCTTTCTTCTTTATCTGGCTTAATAATTTCTAGGAACCAATTACAGAAATCTTCCCAAACAAATTTATATAGGGTAAGCAATGCATCTGAAATTCTATACTTTAAGAAATGATCATTGACCACACTTATTTTTTCATTAAATTTTGACTCTATCCATTCAAGAGCAATTTTTTCTTCTTCTTTTTGATTTTTATCTTCTTTGCTTAACCCTTCAATTAATCTGAAAGCATTCCAAAGCTTATTAGAGAAGTTTCTTCCCTGCTCACATAGTTTTTCATCAAAAAGTAGGTCATTACCAGCCGGAGCACTAAAAAGCATTCCTGTTCTGACTCCATCTGCCCCATATTTTTTCATTAATTTTATAGGATCAGGGGAATTTCCTAGTGACTTAGACATCTTTCTTCTCTGCTTATCTCTTACAATGCCTGTGAAGTAGACATTTTTAAATGGTAACTCTCCTCTATACTCATATCCTGCTATTATCATCCGTGCTACCCAGAAAAATATAATTTCTGGAGCTGTCACAAGGTCGTTAGTAGGGTAGTAGTATTTTATTTCTTCATTATCAGGGTTATTTATTCCATCAAAAACTGATATGGGCCAGAGCCAGCTTGAGAACCATGTATCCAGAACATCATTATCTTGTCTTAAATCTTCAATTTTTACTGAACTATCAATTTTTTTTGCTTTTATAAAAGCATCATCCAGATTTTTGGCAACGACAAATTCTCCAGATGGGAGGTAGTATGCAGGGATTTGATGGCCCCACCATAATTGCCTAGATATGCACCAGTCATTAATATTTTCCATCCAGGACTTATACATATTTTTAAATTTCTTTGGATGAAATTGTATTTTATCATTAAGCACATTTTCTAGTGCTGGTTTTTTTATTTCTTTCATACTCAAGAACCACTGAGTTGATATTTTAGGTTCTATTATAGCATCAGTTCTCTCAGAAAATCCTACCTTATTTTTGTGATCTTCAATTTTTTCAATCTGTCCAATTTTTTCAATCTCCTTTACAATCTTCTTTCTTACAACAAATCTATCTTCACCAATATAAAGTTCTCCATCACTACTAATTTTTCCTTCCTCATCAAATATATCTATAGCTTTTAAGCCATGTTTTTCTCCAAGTTTGTAATCATTCTCATCGTGAGCAGGAGTTACTTTTAAGCATCCAGTACCAAATTCTATATCCACATAATCATCCTGAATAATGGGAATTTCTCTATTTATAAGCGGAACAATTGCTTTTGCTCCTTTTAAATGTTTGTATCTTTTATCATTAGGGTTAACACATATTGCTGTATCTCCAAGTATTGTTTCAGGTCTTGTAGTTGCTACGGTTATCATTTCATCAGAGCCAATAATTTTATATTTTATATAGTAGAGCTTAGAATTTACTTCTTTATGAATAACTTCATCATCAGCGAGTGCAGTTTTACCTTGAGGATCCCAATTTACCATTCGTATTCCTCTATAGATATATCCTTTTTCATATAAGTCAACAAACACTTTTATTACAGAAGATGAAAGGTCATCATCCATTGTAAATTTTGTTCTTTTCCAGTCACATGAAGCACCTAGCTTTTTAAGTTGTTCCAGTATAATTCCACCATATTTTTCTTTCCATTCCCACGCATGTTTCAAAAATTCTTCTCTTGAGAGGTCTTCTTTTTTGATTCCTTTTTCTTCTAGCATAGCCACAACTTTTGCTTCGGTTGCTATAGAGGCATGGTCTGTTCCTGGTACCCAACAAGCTTCTTTTCCTTCCATCCTAGCTTTTCTAGTAAGTATATCTTGAATGGTATTGTTTAGCATGTGACCCATATGTAAGACGCCAGTTACATTAGGTGGTGGAATTACTATACTGAATGGTTCTTTATCTGGATTTGGTTTAGAGTCAAAAAATCCTTTTTCCTGCCAGGTCTTAAACCATTTATCTTCTATTTGTATGGGGTCGTACTTTGATGCTAGGGACATAAGATAAAATTAACAAGACTATGCCGCTATTTTAAGCATTGCATCAATAAATTTATCAATATCTTCAATAGTTGAATATAAATTAGGAGAAACTCTAATTCCATAGATTCCTCTGGAGCCATTAATTGGAACAGTAAAAATTTTATACTTATTAAATAACATATCAGATAACTCAGGTGGCGTCATTCCTTTGACTCCAACATTTGCAATTCCATACGATTGACCCTTACCTAAAGGAGTATTAATGATAATATTTTTTTCCTCTTTTAAGATGTTTGTCCATCGACTTTGCAATTGTTTTAATCTATCTGATTTTTTTTGTTTACCAATTTTAAGGTTGAAGTCTATTGCTGCAATTATTCCATTTTGATTTGAACAGGGTCTTGTTCCAAAATGTTCTAGTTTCATAATGTTGTCATCTTCATTATCTGTGTCACCAAAAAGTGGCCATAACCTATTAATTTTATCTTTTTTTACATATAATAATCCATTACCTAGTGGAGCTCCAAGCCACTTATGGAGACTTGAGGCATAATAATCACATCCAATATCTGAAATATTCATATCCACATGACTAAATGAATGGGCACCATCAACAATTGTTTCAATACCTCTTTCTTTAGCTTTTCTACAGATTTCTTTTACAGGGAACACCTGACCATTTAAAAAAACCATGTGCGATACAAGAAGAACTTTTGTTTTTGCAGATATAGCATTAATAATAAGGTCAACTATTTGCTGTTGACTTTCAGGTTGAATAGGAACATCTACAATTTGAACTTTAGTTCCAAATCTTTTCTCTCTCATGTCTAAAGCTTGAATCATATTTGGATATTCAAGGTTTGTTCTTAGTATTTCTTCTCCTTTTTGAAGTTTAATACCTTGAATAATAATGTTCATTGATTCAGTGGTATTTCTGGTAAGGCAAATTTCTTCATTACTAACTCCTGAGTACTCTGCAAGAGATGAACGAACTTTTTCTCTAAGCTCATTTTGACTTGTTCTCATATAGTATGAAGGAGACTCATTGATCTCATTAATAAAGTCTATCCAATAATTTTTTACTATTTCTGGGGAGGGACTAAAATAGCCTGATTCTAGATTGATAAAATCTTTGTTTTGATGATATAATTTAGTTATTGAATTCCAATAATTTTCATCTACTGATGCATCCAAATTTTTTTGGGAGTTATATTTAGAAATTTTACTATAATCCATTGATATAAGTGGAAATAGACTACCTATAGCAAATGATTTATTTATAAAGTTTCTTCTAGATAATGACATAACTACAATTTAACAAAAAAAAGGCTAACAAATGTTAGCCCTTTTCTTAACTATAAAGATATGTTAATTTTAGTTTATTGTAACTGGCAAAGCAGCACCTGTAAAGTCACCAACTTTAGCGCTAGGAACAGTAGCTCCAAACGCATCATTAATAGCAGCAATAAACTTATTTGCAACAAGAGCATACCCTCTTGCATTTGGATGTATACCATCAGTAGACCACATTCCAGTTGGTGGAGCAAAGTCATAAGTTACTACAACAGAATTATTTGTGAATGGTGAAGCACCTGCAAGAGATTCATAATAACCATCAAAATCAGCTACAGCAACTCTACCACCTCCACTTGCTGCTACAGCAGCAGCAATAGCACCGTTAAAGGTTTTTCTAGCAATTTCAAACTCCATAAGTTCTGCGCCACTTAAAAAGTACTGATCGCTTAAAGGATATGATACTCCCCAAACAGCAGTAGGCATTGAAGGACTAATTGGCTGTCCTAATACAGCCTGTGCTGATAGTGGAAGAATTTCTCCAGCAGCAGCATGTCTTGCTATTCTGTATGGTTCCAACATTGCTCTAGTAGCAGCATCAAGTTGTCCAGCAGCTACCATCCCGTCCCAATAAGGTCCAAGGTCAGTAAGATTTTCATCACTAACAAGTGCAGCATTAGCTCCAGCAGACCATCCTAATTGTCTAGCAGTAGCTTCTTGAGCTGTTAGTACTCCCATTGCAGCCAAACCATTAACAGTTTGGTTATAACCGCCAGCAAGAACAGCTAATGCACCAAGTGTTGCAGCATCATTTACTGCATCAAGTGGAATTATTGCGTTGGCAGGAGCCACAGTAGCAGCAATAAATTGAAAATACGGTGAAGCTAATATATCTGGTACAGTACCTACAACACCCTTCCATGCAGGGTTGAGTGTTAGCATTGCGCCAAGTGCTTGACCATAGTAAGCTCCTAAAGTAGCAGCATCAGGTTTTGGCACTTGAGCAGCATCTCCTCCTCTTGCAGCATACCCTATAAAGTCAGAATGCCCTAACCAAGACATAAAAAATGAAGCCCCAGAACCGATAAACTGGCCTAGTGGACTAACAGTTGCGCTTGAAGCATCAAACCTAGCAAAAAACGGATTGTATGCTGGGTTAGAAGGATCATTAGGTCCTCCCGCATATGGTGTTAAGTACATACCAAATACGGAGTTAGGAAAGGCAAAATTATTTAGCGCTGCTTTATCTCCCATATAAGGAGTTAATACAGAGGCTATATCTCCCTCAGAAAAACTAATACCAATAGCTCCAGTTGAAGCACTTTGTGTTAAGTATGTTCTACCTTGATCATCAGCTGTTCCTGGAATTCCATCAGGGCCTGCACTTAAATAACCATTTGCAGAATTAATATCTGGTTGGTTAAAAGTTGTTGAACCACCTGCATAAGAAAGTTGATTTGATAGCATTCTTCCTACAGAGTGTGACTGTCCAAAATCATTAAGAGTACCGTCCATCATACCCGATGTAAAGCTTCCTCCAATAGTAACAAATTTTGCAAAATTTGCGCTTCCGCTTGAACCACTTGGGGAACCACTCCCTGCCGATGGGAAAGGAGATAATTCGGTCATTTCTTGTTCACACGAAATACCTATAAATGAAAATATAGTTGTTAGTAATATATATTTGAAATTTTTCATATTTATCAATTTATTAGTTTAAGAATTCGTCAAATGTTAAAGACAGATAGAAGGTTTTACCAACGTAAGGCCCTCCAGCTCTTGTCCTATAATCATTATTTCCGATACCAATATGATTTCCACCTAACTTGATAATTGTTTTAATGCTCTCAACTTTATAGTTGACTTGTGCATCAAAAGAACCATAAGCAGGAATCGTCATATTTGCGAAAGTACTCTGATATAAAAATTCATCTTGGAATCTTAAGCTAGCAGAAAATCCAAAATTTTTGAATAATTCTCTATTTCCAAAAGTGAATGAATACATATTTTCAGGAGTATTAAAGTAAGATAGAAAAGTGCTGTTTTCAGTAGCGTAGTCTATATCTTCAGTCATGAAGTTATAGTTACCAGTTAATGAGTAACCAAGACCTAAATCAAGAGTTAATCCCACTCCAATTCCCCATGCTTGAACCTCGTCCTTACTATTACTATTTAAAGCAAACATAGAACCAGCAGGCATTGTGTTACCTTTATGAGTAGTTGGAAGTTTAGAAGCTACATTTTCTCCACCTTCAAAATCAGTATAGAAAGTTTTAAAATAGTTGACATCTGCAAGTAGAAAATCTCCAATTACACCTTTATATCCAATTTCATAAGCAGATAATTTTTCAGGTTTTATATAATCTACATACATTTCTGTAAGTAAACTTGCATTTCCTCCAACAGGAGTTCCTGCAGCATCTAAAACTCCACCAGATTGTAAAAATGCTTGATAAGAAGCAGCACTCCATGCACCACCTTCCATAATACCATATCTTTCGGCATTAGCTTTTGCTGTACCAAGAAGAGTAGATGTTCCAGTAGGGAAGAATATGAATTGTGATTGCGTATCAGGATTTCTAAATCCAGTTTGATAGTTAACTCTAATGTTACTATTTTTTCCGAAAGAATAAACAAGAGCTAGTCTTGGAGTAACATTTCCTTCATAGTTCTGATTTTTGTCATATCGTAAGGATCCTGTGAAGTTTAAGCCATCAACAATTTCTGTGTTTACTTGACCAAAAGCTCCCCATTCACCAATTGATATTCTTTCATTAACTCCATCCCCATCATAATCTTCATTAAATACTGTTCCTTCAGTGAAAATACTATAGTTTCTATAGTTAGCACCTACAAGTAACCAATCAGCAAGATCATAATTAATTTCAGCATGCGTTAGTTTTGAGTTATCAAAAAATCCTGAACCTCCACTTGGCAAACCTTCACTAGGTGTTTGGAATCTACCTGCCATTACTGCATCTCTAACAGCATTATATTCTGCAGAACCAATTGCAGGAATACCTGCATCAGCTTGAGATCTAGCAAAATTATGAGCAGCTGTTGTATTTCCAGCAGGGTATGGCGTATATCCTTGCATAGCAACAATATAACTTTGTATATATGTAGGAACCCATTGTGTTACTGAAGGAGAAAAAGCTTCATTCATTATTGCTCCAAGAGCACCTAAGTTATAAGAATTTCCTGCATCAGTTACAGACTGATAAACTTTAAAGTCTATTCTATCACTTTTTAGAGTTAACTTATAAAATTCTTGACCAAAATCTCTAAGCGCATATTTTTGTGTACCTGTATATATGGTATTACCACCACCTTTTCTGTACAGCAATGATGCTTCTAGATTATCATTAATTCTATAGTTAAGACCAATATCATACTTCATATTTTTGGCTTCATTATTATCAAGTAATGATTCCTCAGGAAGACCAGTTCTTCTTAGATTCAATACACCAAATGAAGCATATTGAGCTCCAGCTAATGCTCCAATTGGAAGAATAATCTGTGTTTCATCACCATGAAGGTTTAATCCATTAAAGTTTGGTTGTCCTGAAAGATTAACAGTACTACCTGTATTTTCTGCATTAGTTATATAGTCATTAGCTATCCAATCTTCAGCTAAGTCATATGAGAAGTTGACTTTTATAGCTAATTTATCATTGATTGCTTTAGCGTAACGAAGGTTATATTTAGCATAAGAATTTTTTTCATTATTTCCTCGTGCAGACTGCGTAAATCCTTGCATTACTTGAACTGATAGTCCTTGGTATTCAAAAGGACTTTTACTTGACATTAACATTGTACCGTTATATGCATTTGGTCCGTATAATGCAGACGATGCTCCAGGCACAATTTCAATACTTTCTAAATCTAGTGGGTTAATACCAACAAGATTTCCAGTAGGAAAGTTTAGAAGTGGAGCCGATGTATCCATTCCATCTATGAGCTGCACAAATCTAGTATTTGCATCAGTAGCAAATCCTCTTGTGTTAACAGCAGCAAAATTCATACTTCCACGACTTACCTTGACACCTTTAATATGTTCAAGTTGATCCATAAAATCAGCAGTAGCTGTATTTTGGATATCTAGTAAGTCCATTTTTTCTATTGTTACTGGTGCTCTAAGTATACTTTGTTCTATTCTAGAAGCTGAAATTACAATTTCTTGACCAAGCAAAACATCTTCAGACATTGTTATGTCCAAATTAGATACACTCGATGAAACATCAACTTCTTGAGTTCCGTAACCTACAATAGAAAATACTAATGTTAATGGTGTCTCATTAACATTTAAAGTAAAGTTTCCATCTTTATCTGAGATAGTCCCCTGTACCTTACCTTTAACTATTATATTCACACCAATCAAAGCGCCATCTTCATCGGATACACTACCAGATATTGTAGTACCCTGGGAAAATGAGTAATTTGAAATTGTAAATAATAGAAAAAGGCAGATTAATTTCTTTACAAAATTATTCATACTCTTTATAGTTTTTGGTTAAAATTAGTTAGTTAACTTTAAAAGCTAACTATGTAAAATAACTAAATTTTAGATATTTAGGTTTATTTATCAGACTTATTTTTGAGGTAGTCAATGAGTTTCTCACATAGAATATTCGTCTCTTTTGACATGAATTCATCTCCTGTAGAATTAAGAATGCTCTGGCTTAATCCGCCTATACAATCAACATAAAATTTTTTCATATCATCAGTTTTCATTTCTTTGGTCCACAGATTTATGCTTGGAGTATTTTTTTTTTTATCATCCCATAGTGATAGACTTATCGCTTGTGTTTCAGATAGTTTGTCGTTGGAACTATCTTCCGCATTCCATTCTATTTTTTCAGGGATATTATCTTTGTCAAGACTTACTAAAAATTTAATTTCTGATTTTTTCATTTTCTGTTTATAATTTTTATTGATTGTATTTTATCTTTTTCTAGTTGATTTTTAAGTTCCTTTAAATTCTCAAATTTCTTTTCTTCACGTATTTTTTCTACAAATTCAATTTTAACTTTTTGATTATAAATGTTTGAATTAAAGTCAAAGATATGTACTTCAAACCTTTTATCTTTTCCATTTACTGTTGGTCTGTATCCAACATTAAGCATTCCTAAGTACTTTATTTTTTTAATTTCTATAATTACAGCATAAACACCATCTTTAGGAATAAGTTTTTTAGATTCCTCTATATCTATATTAGCGGTTGGGTAATTTATTTTGGATCCTATACCATCACCTTTAATTACTTTGCCATGTAAAAAATAATTATACCCAAGCATTTCAGATGCTTTTTTTATATTTCCTTTTATAAGGTTCTCTCGAATTAAAGAAGAACTTATCTCAATTTTTTTATTTATCTGCTGCTTACTTATTTCTTGAATTTTAAATTTATAAAGCTTTTTATTTTCTCTTAAATACTTATAATTCCCTTCTCTATTATTTCCAAAATTATGGTTATATCCAATAACTAGTTTATCGATTTTTAATTTTTTAGATAAAAAATTAGTAATAAAATCTTTAGCAGTAATTTTAGAGAAATCTCTCGTGAATTTTATAATGTACAATAAATTAATACCAATTTTTTCTAGAATTTTTTCTTTTTCTTTCATAGTTGAAAGAAGTTCTATTTTTTTACTTTTTCCAAGTACAATTCTTGGGTGAGGCCAAAAAGTAATAACCATACTTATTCCATTATTTTTTTTAGCATCTTCTACTATTGACTTTAAAATCTTTTTGTGGCCGTAGTGAATACCATCAAAATAACCTATGGTAGCAACTAGGTGTTTCTTATTAATTATGGATAAATTATTATTTATTACTTTCAATTTTTTCTTTATTTATAATTTTTATCATCTCATTTACATTGAGAGCATCACTTACATTGAAAGTTCCAATTTTTGTTCTTCTTAATTTAGATAAATAAGCTCCAGATCCAATTTTTTTACCAAAATCTCTAGCGATAGATCTAATATAAGTTCCTTTTGAGCAATTAATTACAAAGTTTACTTCTGGCATTTTTATAGTTGTAATATCAAATTTAAATATTTCAATTTCTTTTTTTTTAAGTGTTATTTTTTCATTATTTCTAGCAAGAGAATAGGCCCTTTTCCCATTTATTTTTACAGCCGAAAATTTGGGTGGTAATTGATCTTGAATTCCTAAAAACGTAGATGCCAAGCTATGAATATCTTTTTCATTTATATCTTTTGTTGATTTTTCAAAATTAATTTCAGTTTCTAAATCATGAGAAGGGGTTGTTTTTCCTAAAACAAAAGTTCCTATATATTCTTTAGGATAATTTTGATAATCATTTATTTTTTTTGTGTTTTTACCAGTACATAAGATTAATAGCCCTGTTGCTAGGGGATCAAGTGTTCCTGCGTGCCCAACTTTTTTGCATTTGATGGTATTTCTGATTTTTTTTACTACATCAAAAGAGGTCCAGTCTAGACTTTTATCTATTAAAATGGTTTCTCCAAGATTGTATTTTTCAATTATAGGATTCATTTTTTATTTGTAGTTTTTCATTCAGCAAATTAAAATATTTATTTTAGCATTAAAATTATAGAATGATAAGATTAGTATTTTTAATTTTTCTTTTACCTCAAATTCCTTTATTTGGACAAAACAATAATATTGTCTCTTTATTAAAAAAAAATAAAATATCTCTTGAATTGGTTAGTTATATTGATTTTAATGAGTCATTTTCAGTGAGTGATGGAAAAGTATCTGATATTTTTGAAAATGTTTTAACAAATAAGAGGATAAAATTAAGTAGTGATAGCAGGTACTTTATTTCTATTGTTTATGGCTGGACATATAAAAGAGACATTGAATTAGTTATTGATAATTATAAGGGTGCTATACTTGATAGGAGAAATGATGATAAGGTAATTGCATTATTTGAGTCTTCAAAAGCAAATGATTTAAAACAATCATTAGAAGTATTAGTTAGTCATTTATTATCTGAAAACAATAAAATTGCTCCATCAGATAACGAGAAATTTATTGATATTACTGATCATTTTAAAAATATACAGATATTTTCATGGGATACTTCAAGACCAGATTCTCACTCACCTGTAGGAGTTTATGCTGATCATATTCATTCAAAAAATGGTATTATGTTAAGTTATAGATTTAATTCTGAGTATAAGTCTGGTAATATCAATGGAAATACTCCAGTGCTCTATGATGATATTCTTGAAAGTTATAATAAGTATGTTTCATCTTTATCTTTTAAAACTCATTCATTAGATTTTATGTATGGAATTTCTGATAATATTACTTTATTAAGTGTATTTAATTATCATAACAAGGAAATGATACTTAGTACAAAAAATGATGTTTTAAATTCTTCTAGTGGAGTTGGAGATGTTGAGTTACAGTTTCTTATAAATTTTCTTAAAAAAAAATCATTAAGAGCACATGCTAATATTGGATTAAAATTACCATTGGGAAGTACTGATAAAAAGTTTAATGATGAATTGTTACCTTATTCTATGCAATTAGGAACCGGTAACTTGGGTACTGTAATTGGGTTCACTATGTTATATCAGTCTAAAAATATTTCAGCAGGATTTCAACCAATTCTGAACTCATACTCAACTGTTAATAAGGACATATTAGATGCTGATTACTACCAGTATGGTAAAAATATAGATATTAATTATTGGCTATCTTATAAAATATCAAAAATAATAAGCTTAAGTTATAGACAAAAAAATATTTTTAAGAGTAGAGATAAAGGGCAGAATGATAGATTAAATCCAATAGATGTAACTCTTAATAACCCATATAATTCTAGTTATGAAATAATAAAGTCAGGTCTGGGTTTAAATGTTTTAATTTCAAAAGGAACATTTAAAAATTTTAGATTCTCTCTTGAATATACGTTACCTTTGTATCAGAATCTTGATGGTATTCAGCTGGGATTAAAAAGAAATTTATTAGCTGGAATTCAATTTTCTCCAGGAGGACATAAACATCATTAATAACATAAATATTCCTAACAATGAAAAAATCATACTTATTATCTCTTTTTATATTTTTAATTTCATGTGCATCAAATTTGGATGATTCTAATAGTAAGATATTAGATGAAATAATGAACGAGCATGATATCCTTATGGAAAAAATGAGTGAGTTAAAAAAACTTGAAAATAATATTAAATCAACTATTTCTGATGATTCATTATCAATTAGATTAGTATCTGATCTTAAAAATTCTCATCGTTTGATGATGATGTTTATGCAAGAGTTTAGCAATGAGTTTCCTTTTGATAAGTATCCAATGAATAAAGAAGATAAAAATGAAAATTCTGATTTAGAAGATGTTAATAAGCGATTAATTATTCAAAAAGAAAGAATTTTTATAATCAGTGAAAGTTTTGAAGAAAGTATTCTTAATGCTCAAAATAGCTTAGGAAATTAAGGAGTCTAGTTCCTCAAAAGAATAATTTAATACTTTGGAATTACAATTTTGAAAATCAAAATGCCACCATTCAAATTTATAAACTTTAAAGTTATTTTTTTTCATAACATTTATTAATAAATCTCTTATTTTTCTTTCTTCTAATGTTCCTCCAGTATAATTTGGGTAAGCTTTTTCTGAAAATTCATCATATCCAGATATCATTTTAACTATTTTTTGTGTTTCTAAATCATAGAGTCCTATATCTATTGCACATCCTTTGTTATGAACAGATCCTTTACTAGGATCTGCAACAAAATGTTTTAATTCATCTGGTGTTCCTTCCCAAAACATTTTAGTTATAAACCATGGTCTATATGCATCATAAATCACGATACCATATCCAAAATCATTAAGTTCTTTATGCGCAGATATTAGGTTTTGTGCAGGAGCATGATTTAAAAATGCTTTAGGTTTTTTATAAAATTTTGTTTGCATAAAGTTATTTTTTGTAGCATACCTAATATCTAATTTTATTGAACTATTTAAATTTTCAATATCTACAAGATTTATTGTATCATCTATAGAATGAATTTCAGGAGGTGAGGACTTTAGAGCTATACTTCTTAAATTTTCAATACTCATAATAGGCTTAATTGTAAAAAGGGAATTTTCATTATTCTTAAATCCAAATAAAAGACTAGATGAACCAACGATGAAGCAGTAGAAAGCAAAGTATATGAGCTTACTTTCTTTCACGATTTTTATCATCCACTTACATGCAATTACTCCACTAATAAGAGCTGATATGAAACCTATTAAATAAACAAGAATATCATCTGAATAATTAATTATATCAGGGGTCATTACTCCTTTATAAATTTTTAGTAATAGAATTCCAAAAATTGGTATGAGGACCATTATAAATGAAAATCTAGTAGCCTCTTCTTTATTTATTTTTAAGAAAAGAGCAGTGGAAATTGTAGCTCCAGATCTTGAAATACCAGGAAAAATTGCAATTGATTGAGCAATCCCAATAATGAAAGCAGTTAAATAAGTTATATTTTTTTTTGAATTATTTTTTTGAAAAAATGTCAATAATAATAATAGGGAGGTTACTAATAACATTGAACCTACTAAAGTTATATTTCCAGAAAATAGTTTTTCAATTTTTTCTTCATACAATAAACCAATAATAGCAACAGGTATGGATGAAATTATAATTTTTAATATGAATTCTGATTCATCATTTTTTTTAAATGACAAAAAACCTTTAATAAGATTATAGATGTCTTTTCTAAAAACATATAATATGCTGATAGCCGTTGCTATATGAACAATTATAGAAAATAGCAGGTTTTGGGAAGTGTCAGTATTTAAAAGGTAAGAACCAAGCTCAAGGTGTCCGCTGCTGCTTATAGGTAAAAATTCAGTTAGTCCTTGTGTTATCCCAAGAATTAAGGCTTCATACCATTCCATTTTTGCTATTTACTTTTTGAAAATATTGCAAAAAATTCAATAATGAATCCCAATAAGACAATGATAGGTCCTAGTGTAATACCAAGGAATCCAAACCCATAGTCTTCTTTATCTAATGTCATAATTATAAATCCTAGTGCTATTGTTAAAATACCAATAATCATTAAAACATAATTATTTTTATTAAATGGTAAGTCTGATTTATTTTTCATAATTAGTTATATAGTTCATCAAGTGATGAATTTAAATATTTATTTACTGAAGAATATGTACTCACCACAACCATTATTATTCCAGTCAAAATTATACTAATAAATATAATATTTAATTTTTCAGTCGAAGCAATAAAATTTAATCCGTTTAATTTTTCATTTGAAAATGTGATAATTGTAAATAATAAAATAGAAGCAATTATTCCTGAAACTATTCCATAGAACATCCCCCTTATTAAAAAAGGTTTTAAGATATAATTAGAAGTGGCTCCAACTAGCTGCATACTTCTTATTAAAAATCTTTGAGAGAATAGAGCAATCCTTAATGTGTTATTAATTAAAATAATAGAGATTAAAAATAGAATTAAAAAAATTCCAATAAAAACTATGCTAATACTTCTTATGTTTTTATTGATATTACTTATTAGATCTTTGGAATAATCAACTTCATATATTCCTGATATTTTTACTATATCTTCTTCAACAATAATTAATTGTGAAGAATCAAAGTATTTAGGGTTAATTTTTAATATTATTAAATCTCTAAGAGGATTATTTCCTAAGAATTTTGTAAAATCTTCTCCTAGCTCTTCTGAGAATTCTTTTGCAGCATCATTACTAGAAAGATACTCTAGAGTACTCTCATCATTTATTAGAACATAATCTTTTAAGTATAGTGTTCTTTTAATTTGATCAATTTGATTTACAGAAAGATTTTTATTTAAGTAAATATTTATTTCAGTGTTCTCTTCTATTAATGTTTTGATATGTAAGGAGGATAATAGAAAAAAACTAAATATTCCTAAAAGAAGAAGAGAAAGAGAAACACTAAAAATTACACTTATAAATGGAAAATTTCCAAACTTTTTTTTTGATTTCTTCTTTCTCTCTTTATACATATTCTATAGTAATGGTGCTATAACCAAAGCAATAACAGATATTAATTTTAGAAGTATATTTAATGATGGTCCAGAAGTATCTTTAAATGGATCACCTACTGTGTCACCTACTACTGCAGCTTTGTGTGCTTCAGTACCTTTATTACCTGCTTCTTCTATCATTTTTTTTGCGTTATCCCATGCACCACCAGCATTAGATTGAAAAATTGCCATTAGTACTCCTGAAGAAGTTACACCAGCTAATAAACCACCTAACATTTCTGCGCCACCTAAAAATCCAATTAAAACTGGAACTGATATTGCAAGTAATCCTGGTAATATCATTTCTCTTAATGCTGCTTGCGTTGAAATTTCAATACATTTACTATACTCTGGAACTCCATCTGCTTCATTAAAAATTTTAATATCTTCTTTTGAAGCTTTTGATAAGTCAGAATTATATTTTCTCATAACTTCTAATGCAGCTTTTAATTTTGGAAGCTCTTTAAATTGTCTTCTAACTTCTTCTATCATACTCATAGCTGCCTTTCCAACAGCATTCATTGATAGAGATGAAAAAACATATGGTAACATAGCTCCAATAAGTAGGCCTGACATTACTGTTGGATTTGATATATCTATAGAGGTTAGTCCTGCTGTTTGCATGAAAGCAGCAAATAAAGCAAGGGCTGTCAATGCAGCAGATGCTATAGCAAATCCTTTACCAATAGCTGCAGTTGTATTGCCAACAGCATCTAATTTATCAGTTCTTTCTCTAACTTCTGGAGGAAGTTCTGCCATTTCAGCTATACCTCCCGCATTATCAGAAATAGGTCCATAAGCATCAACGGCAAGTTGAATTCCTGTATTTGCAAGCATACCTACAGCAGCAATAGCAATTCCGTATAAACCTGCAAAATGAAATGAAGTAAGTATTGCAATACAAATTAGAATAATTGGGATAGCAGTAGACATCATCCCAACTCCCAGACCAGCAATAATAGTTGTAGCTGCTCCAGTTTCTGATTGTTTTACAATAGATAATACTGGCTTTGAACCAGTAGCTGTATAATATTCAGTTATTTTTCCTACTCCTAGACCAGCTACTAAACCAACAATTGTAGCAGCAAAAACACCATTGGATGTATATATAAAATCTTTTCCAAATAATGTTGAAGTCCATGTCTCAGGAAGAAAGTATTGAATTAAGAAGTATGTTGATACTATCATTAATCCCGCAGAAATAAGCTCACCCGTATTTAATGCAGTGTGAGGATTTCCACCATCTTTAACTTTTACAAAAAACGTTCCAATTATTGACATAATTATTCCAGTTGCAGAAATAAATAATGGAAGAATAACTGCGTTAATTTCTTTTCCTTGAAATTCCTGAACGCCAATAAAAGCAGCTCCAAGAACCATTGCTCCAATGATTGACCCAACAAATGATTCGAATAAATCAGCTCCCATACCAGCAACATCTCCAACGTTATCTCCAACGTTATCAGCTATTGTAGCTGGATTTAGTGGATGATCTTCTGGAATTCCTGCCTCTACTTTGCCTACAAGGTCAGCACCAACATCAGCAGCTTTTGTGTAAATTCCACCTCCAACTCTTGCGAAAAGAGCTATTGAAGAAGCTCCTAGTGAAAATCCTGAAATAACTTTAATTACTGTGTCTATATCATCAAACATAGAGTTATAGATGATAAATAGTGAACTCAGACCTAATACACCAAGCCCAACAACTCCCATACCCATCACTGTTCCACCGGAAAATGCTATTTCCAATGCTTTTCCAAGTGAATGTCGCGCTGCATTTGTCGTTCTAACATTTGCTTTAGTAGCAACTTTCATTCCTATGTAGCCAGCTAGTCCTGAACAAGTAGCTCCAACAATGAATGATACTGCTACAAGCCAACTTGTACCTTCATGAATTCCTTTATAAGCTAATAGCACTGACGTTAAGATTACAAAAACTGATAATATTTTATATTCAGCTTTTAAAAATGCCATTGCTCCTTCAGCAATATTAGCGGCAATTTTTTTCATTTTATCTGTTCCAATTTCTTTAGATTCTACCCATTTACTTTTTATGTAAACAAATAAAAGGGCAACTAAACCGGTTGATGGTAATAAGTATAATATGTTATCCATAGTTATTTTTTTAAGTTTTGCGCAAATATAGTATCTAATATAAAATTAGATTCTTTTATTTTTTAATTAATTACAATGTTCATTAAAAACATCTATTAGATGATCTGCAATCATATTAGCATTTCTTCCCTCAATGTGATGTCTTTCAACAAAATGTATCAATTCTCCATTATCAAATAAAGCTATTGCAGGAGAACTTGGAGGATAAGGAAGACACATTTCTCTAACTTTATTTACAGCATCAAAATCTACACCAGCAAAAACAGTATATAAATGATTAGGTTTGGTTGATGCTTTATTTAAAGCTTCTAAGACACCTGGTCTAGCTGCTCCAGCAGCACATCCACAGACTGAATTTATTAGCACTAGGCACTTACCTGAACTATTATCTAAATTATCAGTTACATCTTCAGTTGTTTTTAATTCAGAAAAGCCATTATTTATAAGCTCTTCAACCATCGGTTTTGTTAATTCTACAGGATACATAATTATATTTATTTAAATTGTTTTATTTTTTACATAAAGCCAAGTTCTAACTTAGCTTCTTCAGACATTAAATCACTAGTATAAGGAGGATCAAAAGTAATCTCTACTTCTACTTCATTAATTTCTTTTATCATCTCAACTCTATCTTTTATATCTTTTGGAATTGATTCTGCAGCAGGACAAGATGGAGATGTTAGGGTAATTAAAATGTGGACATTATTTATAGGTAAAATTTTAATATCATAAATTAAACCTAGTTCATAAACATCTACAGGTATTTCAGGATCATGAACTGTTTTTATTGCTCTAATAATTTTTTCTTTAAGTTGTATTTCTTCGTTATTCATTTTTTGATATGTTAGATAAAGCAAAAATTTTAAATTTATTCATCATTGATTCTAGTCCATTAGATCTCTGCGTACCTATAAACCTATTGAGACCTATTTTTTTAATAAAAAATAAGTTTGAATTAATAATTTCTTCTGGTGAGCTATTTGAAAAAATTCTAATTAATAAACTCAGAAGCCCCTTAGTTATAGCTGTATTGCTATCTCCTAAAAAAATAAATCTATTATTTTCTAGTGTATATACAAGCCAAACTTTTGATTGACAACCTTTGATTATATTTTCTTCAATTTTAAATTTTTCTTCAATAGGCAACATTTTTTCTCCTAATTCCATGAGATAGTTTAATATCATTTCAAAATCTCCATCTAAAATTTTGAATTCTTCAATTATTTCTTTTTGTTTAGAGTCTATTTTCTTCAACTTATTTTCTTATTATGTTATTTAAAGAATCAATAAAATAATCTATTTCTTCTATTGAATTATATATAGCTAGAGAAATTCTAGCAGTACCTTCAAGCTTAAATTTATCCATGATTGGTTGTGTGCAATGATGTCCTGTTCTTATTGCAATTCCTTTTGCATCTAATAATAATCCAAGATCATAATAGTGTAATTTTTCTATTGTAAATGAAAAAACACCAATTCGATTTTTAGCGTTTCCAAATAATTTTAATCCATCAATACTTTGGAGTTTTTTGAGAGTGTAGTCTTTAATTTTATTTTCATATTTATGAATGATTTCTCTTCCTGTATTATTAATAAATTTTATAGCTTCTTTAAAAGCTATTACGTCTCCAATATTTGGAGTACCAGCTTCAAATTTATATGGAATTTCATTATATGATGTTTTGTTGAATGTGACATTTTTAATCATTTCTCCACCTCCCATGTAAGGAGGTATTTCATTAAGAATTTTACTTTTCCCATATATTACTCCGATTCCAGTAGGGCCATACATTTTATGAGCTGATAAAACATAAAAATCACAGTCAAGTTCTTGGACATCTATATTAACATGAGGGGATGCTTGTGCTCCGTCTATTAAAATTTTAATTCCAGACTCTTTACATATGTTAATTATTTTTTTAATTGGATTAATAGTTCCTAGTGAATTTGATATATGTACTAATGAGACAAATTTTGTTTTATTAGAAATTAGACTTTTAAAATTATTAGTATCTAACTCTCCATTTTCATTTACTCTTATTGTCTTTAGTTTTAATTTTTTATCATCACATACCATTTGCCATGGAACAATATTAGAATGGTGTTCCATTTCTGAAATAATTATTTCATCATTTTCTCTTAAAAATTTTTTAGAGTAGCAGTTTGCAACAAGATTAATTCCTTCAGTTGTTCCTTTAGTGAAAATAATTTCTTTTACACTTTTAGCATTTATAAAATCTTTCACCAAATGTCTGGTTTTTTCAAATTCCTTTGTAGCTTTTTCTGCTAGAGAGTGAATGCCCCTATGTATATTTGCATTGAAGTTTTTATAATAAAAATCAAGTGCATTTATAACCTGAAGAGGTTTTTGTGTAGTGGCTGCGTTATCTAAATAAACTAAATCATTACCATTGATTTTAGTTTTAAGTATAGGAAATTTTTTTCTTATACTATCAACATTCAATGATTCAATCATAGTGCAAAATATTCTAATTGTTTCTCAGTGATATTTTTAATTTTTTCTTTTATGAAATCATTTTCAATCTTTTCTAATATTTCCTCGAAGAAAGCTCCTAGTAAGATTGTAATTGCTTTGTTTTTAGGTATACCTCTAGACATTAAATAAAACATAGCTTCCTCATCAAGTTGTCCAACGGTACAACCATGAGAACATTTTACATCATCTGCCCATATTTCTAATTGCGGTTTTGTATTAACTTTTGCATTATCGGATAAAAGAATATTATTATTAGATTGAAAGGCATTGGTTTTTTGGGCTTTTTTTCTAACAAATATTTTTCCATTAAATACTCCATTTGAATTTCCATCCATAATTCCTTTATAGTGCTCATTGCTTATAGAATTTTCATCTATATGATCTACTGTAGTATGATTATCAACATGTGAATTATTTTTTAAAGCATAGAACCCGTACATGTTAGCATAACAGTTTTTATCTTTTAATTCTATATTTAAATTGTTTCTTACTAATGCTCCGGAATAACTAAATGTAAAGCAATTGGAAATGCTATTTTGTTTTTGAGAAATATTTATACTATTAAAATGAAAATCATTAGGGTTATTCTGTAAAGTAAAATATTCTATTTCAGAGTTTTCTTCTTGAAAAATTTCAGTAACTGATGTTGAAAAATTCTCATTTGAACTCATATTAATAATTTCTTCAAGAAATGTAGCTTTAGAATTAGGATTACAAACAATTAATTTTCTTAAGTGATTTACAGATTTTGAGTTTAAAAAATTTAAAATATTTATATGCTCTTTTGAAGAATAATTTTTATTAATTTTTATTATTAATGACTCCTTGTAATTAATAGTATTTATAGAAGTAAAAATGTCATTATTTGAGTCGTCTTGATTGTTAAATGATTTATGAAAAGTTTTTTTTTCATCTTTATTTAAGTCATTATATACATTAACCTGTAAACCACTAGGAATTTTAGATATATTTTTTTGGAAAATTCCATTAATTGTAATTATTGAAAATTGTTTTTTATATTTTTTTAGTAAGTCATTATTAAAGGATGCTTTTGTGTCAATATTTGGAATGCTATTTAAAATGTCAAATTTTTTTGATACTCTTTTCAATAGGGGAGAGAATTTGTATTCTTCATTATAAAAATTTAGTGCATTTTTTATCGAGTTATAGACTTTATTTTTTCTATTTTTTAGTAGAGTATTTGATTCTTTATTTATGTTTTCTTTTATTAAAGTAAAATCTTTCATTTTTCTAAAAATAAATTGGCTTATTAATTATTGACTTTGATCCAGTCATATCCTTTTTCTTCTAATTCTAATGCTAAATTTTTATCACCTGATTTAACAATTTTTCCATCAATTAATACATGTACAAAATCAGGGATGATGTAGTCGAGAAGTCTCTGATAGTGAGTGACAAGTATTGTAGCATTATTTTTTGATTTTAGTTTATTTACTCCATTTGCAACAATTTTAAGAGCATCTATATCCAGACCTGAATCGGTTTCATCCAGAATGGCTAATTCCGGTTCTAGCATAGCCATTTGAAAAATTTCATTTTTTTTCTTTTCACCACCTGAAAACCCTTCATTTATCGATCTACTAAGAAGAGTTTGTTTTATTTCAACAAGCTTCATTTTTTCTTTCATTATCTTTAAAAATGAGACTGCGTCAAGAGGTTTTTTTCCTTTTGATTGTCTAATCTGGTTAACAGCAGTTTTAATAAAGTTTGTGGTAGAAACTCCAGGGATTTCGACAGGATATTGAAAAGCAAGAAAAATTCCTTTTTTTGCTCTTTCATCAGCGCTTAATTCTGATAGTTCTTTATTAAAAAAAAGAATACTTCCTTTGTCAATTTTATACTCTTCTCTTCCAGCTATTACTGAAGCAAGAGTGCTTTTACCAGAACCATTAGGCCCCATTATAGCATGAATTTCTCCTTTATTAACTTTTAAGTTTAATCCTTTTAAGATCGGATTATGGTCTACTGATACGTGAAGATTTTTTATTTCTAACATTTTTTTTATTTACATTTAACCAACACTACCTTCTAGTGTTAGTGATAATAATTTTTGAGCTTCAACAGAAAATTCCATTGGTAATTGATTTAAAACTTCTTTTGCATATCCATTAACTATTAATGCTACAGCATTTTCTTCATCAATCCCTCTTTGTAAACAATAGAAAATTTGATCTTCTCCAATTTTTGATGTTGTTGCTTCATGTTCTACCATAGAAGATTTATTTTCAACATCAATGTATGGAAAAGTATGTGCACCACATTTATTGCCAAGTAATAACGAATCACATTGAGAAAAATTTCGAGACTTAGAAGCTCTCTTCATAACCTTGACCTGTCCTCTGTAACTATTTTGAGAAAATCCAGCAGAAATACCTTTTGATATTATTTTAGATTTCGTATTCTTTCCAATATGAATCATTTTTGTTCCTGTATCAGCTTGTTGATAATTATTAGTAACAGCAACAGAATAAAATTCTCCTTTTGAGTAGTTTCCTTTTAGAATGCACGACGGATATTTCCATGTAATAGCTGATCCCGTCTCAACTTGTGTCCAACTTATTTTGGAATTATCTCCAAAACATATTCCTCTTTTGGTGACAAAATTAAATATTCCTCCAACACCTTCTTTATTTCCAGGATACCAGTTTTGAATTGTCGAATATTTTACTTCAGCATTTTTTCCAGCAAAAATTTCTACTACTGCGGCATGTAATTGGTTTTCATCTCTCATAGGTGCAGTACAACCTTCTAAGTAACTAACATAAGAATTATCATCAGCAACAATTAATGTTCTTTCAAATTGTCCAGTATTTTCTGCATTTATTCTGAAATATGTTGATAATTCCATTGGACACCTAACACCTTTTGGAATATAGCAGAATGAGCCATCAGAAAAAACTGCTGAATTTAGAGCAGCAAAATAATTATCATTTGAAGGAACTATTGTTCCAAGATATTTTTTTACTAATTCTGGATGTTCTATGACAGCTTCAGAGAAAGAAGAAAAGATAATTCCTAATTTTCGTAATTTATCTTTAAATGTTGTTCCAATTGAAACAGAATCAATTACCGCATCAATTGCTACACCACTTAATCTTTTTTGTTCTTGAAGTGAAATTCCTAATCTTTCAAAAGTTTTTAAGAGTTCAGGATCAACATCATCAAGAGAGTTTAATTTAGATTTTTGTTTAGGTGCTGAATAATATGAGATTCCTTGAAAATCAATTTTAGGAATATTTAAATTAGCCCAGTTGGGCTCTTTCATTTTTTTAAAAACATTAAAAGCATTTAATCTCCAATCTAGCAACCATTGAGGTTCTTTTTTCTTTTTAGATATGAACTTTACTATATATTCATTTAGTCCATTTGGAGCTTGATCAACATCTAAGTCTACTGACCATCCATGTTCGTATTCTTTTGATGTAAACTCTTTAAGTATCTTATCGTCTTTGTTCATCTTTATGATTGAAATGCAAAGGTAATTAAGAAATTACAAATTAAATCATAAAAAATATCTATTTCTGTGCTCCATTCAAAGATAAAACATCTCTAAAAGTTTCTTCAATAGATAGAAAAGATTCAGTCCTTGTTATTCCTTTTACTTTATGGATTTTTGAGTCTAAAACTTCTCTAAGGTGAATAGTATCTTTACACAATATTTTTGCAAATATTGTGTATTTTCCTGTGATAGCATGGATCTCTATAACTTCTGGAATTAATTTTAAACCTCTAACAGCTTCTTTATATAAGAAACTCTTTTCTAGATATATTCCCATAAAACATGTTATGGAATATCCTAATTTATCATAATCGATTTGAAGTTTTGTTCCTTTAACAATCCCCATTTTTTCGAGTTTCCTCATTCTTACATGAACAGTACCACCTGAAACAAAAACTTTTTTGGCAACTTCTGTATAAGGCATTTTAGCATTTTTTGATAAAATACCTAAGATCTTCAAATCTACATTATCAATTTGGTAATTATTTTTCATTTTATGATGTTTTAATTTTAATTATTACAATTATATCAAATAATTTTTAAATTTTTTAAAAAAATTGTCAATTCCATTGATATAATTGTAATGTAATTTAAATCTATGTTTTTATATTTTTAAATTTGAATATCATTTTTGGGTTAATGTTGTTTACAAGGGGGTTTTTAATGAAAATTAATTCCCCCTTTCTTTTTTATTAAAATTCTCTTACTTTTATATTTAACCTATAATATTATTTCATGGAAAAAATATGGATCAAAAATTATCCCCCTGGTGTTAGCGAGTCAGTAAACTTAGTAGAATATCAATCTTTTGCTGATTTATTGGATGAGGGGTTCTCAAAATTTTCAAATTCTATAGCTTTTGAAAATATGGGTAAAAGTATTACTTATAAAGAACTTGATATTTTATCTCAGCAGTTTTCTTTGTATTTGACGGAAACATTAAAAATGAAAAAAGGTGATAGATTAGCTATTCAATCTCCTAATGTTTTACAATACCCTATTGCTTTATTTGGAGCATTACGTTCTGGGATTATTGTAGTAAACACAAATCCTTTGTACACACCTAGTGAGATGAAACATCAATTTAATGACTCAGGGTGTAAGGCAATATTAATTTTATCAAACTTTGCTTATAATCTTGAAAAAATTATTTCTAAAACTAAAATTCAACATGTTATAGTTTCTGACATGGGCGATATGCTCGGTACTTTAAAGGGAGGTTTAGTAAACTTTGTAGTTAAGTATGTAAAAAAAATGGTACCTAAATTTTCTTTACCTTCTGCTGTTTCTTTCAAGAAAGCATTATCGATTGGAGGAAAATATCAATTTAAAAAACATAAAATTTTTTCTGATGATATTGCTTTTTTACAATATACTGGAGGTACTACAGGAGTTTCAAAAGGTGCTATGCTTTCAAATTATAATGTACTTTCAAATATGATTCAGGTATCAGAGTGCATGGATATTTTATTAAAAGAGAAAAAAGAAATTGTAATAACTGCACTGCCTCTATACCATATTTTTGCTTTAGTGTGTAATGCATTAGTCATGTTTAAATATGGTGCTAAAAATATTTTAATAACTAATCCAAGGGACATGGATGGTTTTATAAAAGAGCTTTCTAAATATAATTTTTCAGTTATAACGGGGGTGAATACATTATTTAATGGATTGTTGAATAATAAAAAATTTAAAAATTTAAATTTTTCAAAATTAAAAGTCGCATTTGGTGGAGGTATGGCTGTCCAAGAATCTGTCGCTATAAAATGGAATGAAGTTACAGGGTGTCCACTTGTTGAAGGTTATGGATTAACAGAAACTTCTCCAGTAGTTACTATAAATCCATTGGATGGTACTAATAAAATTGGTTCTATAGGGCTTCCAATTCCAAATACGGAAATAAAATTTATAGATGATAAAAATAAAGAGGTACCAGTTGGTGAAAGGGGTGAGATTTGTGTAAAAGGCCCTCAAGTAATGGTTGGGTATTGGAATAGAAAAGAAGCTACGGATGAAGTTATTAAGAATGGATGGTTAATAACTGGTGATATAGGAGTAATTGATAACCAAGGTTTTATACAGATAGTAGATAGAAAAAAAGAGATGGTTTTAGTTTCTGGTTTTAATGTATTTCCAAATGAAGTTGAACATGTTATATCGTCACACCCAAAAGTTTTAGAGGTAGGTGTTATAGGAGTTCCAGATAAAAAAACTTCTGAGGCAGTTAAAGCAGTAATTGTAAAAAAAGATGAGTCATTAACAGAAGAAGAAATCAAATTGCATTGCAAACAGAAATTGACTAACTATAAATGTCCAAAGCATGTTTCTTTTACTGATGAGCTTCCGAAATCAAATGTTGGAAAAATTTTAAGAAGAATAATTAAAGAGAAAGATCTTGAATTAAATTCATACTAAAATTAATTTGGAATAGTTCTAAATAAATTACATATTTCATATATATTTTTTGATGTTAAATTTTCGAACATTACTTTTGTCGAAGTTTACAATTAACAGCTGAAATGTTCATTAAACTATCTAGACGCTTCAACTTTAAAAAGCTAACATTTTCTCCATTTTTTGGTGTAGCTGTATTATCACTTTTTTTAAGTATTTCTTTACCATTACTTGCACAAGAACCTGAACCTGAATTTGATCAGTCTATTGTAAAAAATGGCGAATCATTATTTAAAGGAAATTGTACCGTTTGTCATGCAATCGATGAGGTTATAATTGGTCCTGCTTTAAGAAATGTACATGAAAGAAAATCTGAGGAATGGATTTATGCTTTTATTAAAAATTCTCAAAAAGTAATTCAAAGTGGAGATGAATATGCTATTGATTTATATAATGAGTATAATAAAACCTTAATGACATCTTTTGATTTTTCTAATGAAGAATTAAATTCAATTTTCACATATATTAAAAGTGAGTCATCTAAACCTGTTGAAGTATCTGTAGTTTCAGAATTATCTCAACCTGGGGAGACTTCCTCTTCAGTTGATTCTGATAATTTTTATATTTCGCTTACGCTTAATATTATACTTTTATTAATTATAATTTTTGTGTTATTTAAATTTACTAATCTCTCTCAAAGATATGTAATACTAAGAGATACCCAGAGTGGTGGTAAACTTCTAAGTGCTGATGATAAGGAAGTTGTTGAAAGTAAATTTAATTTAAAACACTTTCTTAGAAGTAATGGGGTTTTAGGAGTAACAACATTTGTTTTTATAGCTATTTTTGTAAAATCTTGTATTGATGGTCTTTATACTGTAGGTATTCAACAAAATTATCAACCTACTCAACCAATTGCTTTTTCTCATCAAATTCATGCAGGTCAATATGAAATAGATTGTAATTATTGTCATACTGGAGTAAATATTTCTAAATCTGCAAATATACCATCTGTAAATATTTGTATGAATTGTCATAATGCTATTGAAACTGATAAACCTGAAATAAAAAAAATACTTACAGCTTATGAAGAAAACAGACCTATTGAATGGGTAAGAGTTCATAACTTGCCTGACCTTGCTTATTTTAATCATTCACAACACGTTGCTGTTGGTGGTCTTGAATGTGAAACGTGTCATGGTCCTATAAAAGAGATGGATGTTGTTTATCAATATGCAGAGCTTACTATGGGGTGGTGTATAAACTGTCATAGAGAAACAGAAGTAAACTCTAAGGGGAATGATTATTATAATAAGCTAGTAGCTTTGCATAAAGAATCTTCAAAGAATCCTTTAAAGGTTCAAGATATTGGTGGATTAGAATGTTCAAAATGTCATTATTAAAAATATGAGTATAAAAAAGAAAATTTACTGGAAAGGACTTGAACAACTAAAAAACAATAGTGAATTTGTTAAAAATGCCCAAAATGAATTTCCTGAATACTTACCTTTAAAAGGTAGTTCAGATAATTCAAGAAGAGATTTTTTAAAAATGATGGGTTTTGGTATTGCAGCTGCCTCAGTTGCAGCTTGTGAAGCTCCTGTTAAAAAAGCAATTCCATATGTAAATAAACCTGTTGAAATTGACCCTACAATTGCTAATTATTATGCATCAACCTTTTCAATGGGAAGTGATTATTGTAGTATTATTGTTAAAACTAGAGAAGGAAGACCTATCAAAATTGATGGTAATTCATCTTCAATAGTTAGTGTAGGATCTACCTCTTCTCAGGTTGAATCATCAGTATTAACTTTATATGATAAGCAAAGACTCAAGGGACCTCTAATGGATAATAAAGAATCTAGTTGGGATAATATTGATATTTATATTAAAAATGAATTATCAAAATTAAAAGCATCTGGAAAAAAAACATACATAATTAGTAATTCGATATGTAGTCCTTCATCTTTAGAAGTAATAAATAATTTTGTAAAAAATAATAATGGTTTTCATGTGCAATATGATCATGTATCTTATAATGGGATGCTTGATGCAAATTATATGCATTTTGGAAAAAGAAAACTTCCATTTTATGATTTTTCTAAAGCTAAAACTATTGTTTCTTTCGATTATGATTTTCTTGGAAGTTCATTTAATCATAATCTTTTTAATCGTCAGTTTACTAAGACAAGAAAAGTTAATAGAAACAATAAGACCATGTCTAGGTTATATAGTTTTGAATCTAATCTTTCATTGACTGGTGCTAATGCAGATCATAGAATTCCTATAAAATCATCTTTAAGTACAATTTATATTTCATATTTATATAATTCTATAGCAAGAAGGTATGGAGCTCCTTTAATTAATATTGATAAATCAAAACTTAGCTTAATTAATACAGATATTTTGAATAAAGTTTCAGAAGATTTATTTAATTCTGTTGGTGAATCTCTAATAATATCTGGTTCTAATGATAAGTATGTTCAATTGTTAATTAATATGATTAATGATTTACTTAAAAATTATGGAGTTACTATAGATACATCTAAATCATATAATATTAGAAATGGAGATGATCTAAAAATGAATGGATTTCTATCTGAATTAAAAAATAAAAATGTCGGCTCAGTAATTTTTCTAAATTGTAATCCTATATACGATCATTATCTTTCAGATAAAATAAAAGAAAATCTATCTAATGTACCTTTAAAAATATCTACTTCAGATAGAATTGATGAGACATCTGTTTTATGTAATGTGATTGCTCCAGATTCCCATTATCTAGAATCATGGAATGATTTTGAGCCTATAGAAAATTCTTTTAGTTTTAGTCAACCAACAATAAGCAGAATCTTTAATACTCGACAAGTTCAAGATTCATTTTTGAAATGGAATAATTCAGAATTAAGTTTTTATGAATTATTGCAATTTAACTGGAGAAATAAGCAAAAACTTATAAATTCAAAAGAACCATTTCAAATATTTTGGGATAAACTCTTACATGATGGAGTTGCTAATTTTATATCTAAAGAGAAACAAAAGAAAGTGTCTCTGATAAATAATTTAAAACTTGTTTCAGAAGCTCATTCAAAGATATCTAAAGCTCATAGTTTAATTAAAGAATCTTCTAATTATGAATTGAATATTTATCAAAATGTGACTGTTGGTGATGGAATTCAATCTAATAATCCATGGCTACAAGAAATGCCTGATCCGATCTCTAAAGTATGTTGGGATAATTATATATCAATAAATCCAAAGGATGCTACTGAATTAAAAATAGAAGCGGATCCTGGACGAATGACAACACATATTTTAAATTTAAATATTTCTAATAATGATTTTGAGTTACCTGTAATAGTTCAGCCTGGTCAAGCATTAGGTACAATTGGTGTTGCTCTTGGATATGGCAGAAAACTTTCAGGTCCAGTTGGAAATGATGTGGGGTTTGATGCTCTAAAGTTTTTAGATAGCTCATTGAGTGTTCAAAATTTATTGGTAAAGAATGTAAAGGTTTCTAATACTTTTAAAACATATAGAATTGCTCAAACTCAAACTCATCATACAATTATGGGAAGAGAGAGTATTATTCAAGAAACAAACTTAGATCAGTATGCTAAGGATCAGAATTCTGGAAAATATCAATTTAAGATTGCTACAAGTGAAGGTTTTAAGAAGGCTGAACAAGTTACTTTATGGAAGGGTCATGAATATCCAAACCATCACTGGGTAATGGCAATTGATTTAAATTCTTGTACCGGATGTGGCGCTTGTACTGTAGCATGTCAAGTAGAGAATAATGTTCCTGTAGTTGGAAAAGAAGAGGTTCTAAATCGAAGAGAGATGGCATGGCTAAGAATAGATAGGTATTATTCAAGTGATGAAGATGTGCACGATTTTAAAGGGCTTGAAGAGGCTTCTGAAAATCCTGAAGTTACATTTCAACCAATGTTGTGTCAACATTGTAATAACGCACCATGTGAAACAGTTTGTCCTGTTGCAGCAACTACGCATAGTACAGAGGGTTTAAATCAAATGACTTATAATAGGTGTATAGGAACAAGATATTGTGCAAATAATTGTCCATATAAAGTTAGAAGATTTAATTGGTTCAAATACCATGATAATAAACAGTTTGATAAGAATATATCAATGAATAATGACCTTGGTAAAATGGTACTTAATCCAGAAGTTACCGTTAGAGCAAGAGGAGTAATGGAGAAATGTTCTTTCTGTGTTCAAAGAATCCAGGAAGGTAAACTAAAAGCAAGAATAGAGAAGAGAAGATTAGTTGATGGTGATGTTAAGGTTGCTTGTGCAGCAGCATGTGCAACAGATGCAATTGTATTTGGTGATATTAAAGATAAGGAAAGTAGAATTTTCAAATTATTACAAGTTGAGGACATTGATAAAACTACTCTTAAAGTTGGTGAAGAAAGAGCATACAATGTATTAGATGAGCTTAGAGTTAGTCCTAATGTATGGTATTTAAGAAAAGTAAGAAATAAAAAATTAGTATAGAATGCATGTAGAATCAAATCTTAGGAAGCCATTAATTACAGGAGGAAAAAACCTCCATGATGTATCTAATGATATTTGTAGAAGGGTTGAGGAAAAACCTAGCTTATCTTGGTATGCAGCGATGGCAGTCTCTCTAATCGCATTAGCTATAGGTGGATATGCTGTATTTAGAACACTATGGGATGGAATTGGAATGTGGGGATTAAACAAAACTGTTGGATGGGCATGGGATATTACTAATTTTGTTTGGTGGGTTGGAATTGGTCATGCAGGAACTCTTATTTCAGCTATCCTTCTTCTTTTCAGACAAAGATGGAGAATGTCAATTAATAGGGCAGCTGAAGCTATGACAATATTTGCTGTAATATGTGCTGCTCAGTTTCCATTGATTCATATGGGGAGGTTATGGTTGGGAGCATTTTGGGCATTACCACTTCCAAATACATATGGTTCTTTATGGGTAAACTTTTCAAGTCCATTACTCTGGGATGTATTTGCTATTTCAACATATTTCGCTGTATCATTAGTATTTTGGTATATAGGATTAATTCCTGATTTTGCAACTATTAGAGATAGGGCTATTGTAGCAGGTAGAAAATTATCTGCATTTATTTATGGAATTTTGAGTTTTGGATGGGATGGTGCTGCAAAGACATGGTCTAGATATGAAACTGTTGCACTAGTTTTAGCAGGTCTTGCTACTCCTTTAGTGCTTTCTGTTCATACAATTGTTTCGATGGATTTTGCAACATCAGTTATTCCTGGATGGCATACTACTATATTTCCACCCTATTTTGTAGCAGGAGCTATTTTTTCTGGTTTTGCAATGGTATTAACACTTTTAATTATTACTAGAAAAGTATATAAACTAGAAGATTATATTACAATTCAACATCTTGAAATGATGAATATTGTAATTATAGTTACTGGTTCCATAGTTGGTATTGCATATATAACTGAATTATTTATGGCTTGGTATTCAGGTGTAGAATATGAACAATATGCATTTTATAATAGAGTAACTGGTCCATATTGGTGGGCTTATTTTTCAATGATGACTTGTAATGTTATAGCTCCACAGTTATTTTGGTTTAAAAAAATCAGAACAAATATTGCTGCAACATTTATAATTTCTATAATAGTTAATATTGGTATGTGGTTTGAAAGGTTTGTAATTATAGTTACATCATTACATAGAGACTACCTTCCATCTAGTTGGGCTATGTTTTACCCAACATTTTATGATGTAGGAATTTACCTTTTTACTTTTGGCCTTTTCTTTACTGCATATCTTTTATTTTCTAAATTTTTTCCTGTAATAAATATGGCTGAGGTAAAAAGTATAATTAAGTCTACAGGTGAAACATCTAAAAGTTTAAAAAAATGAAGGAAGAAAAAAATTTTCTAGTTGGTGTTTATGAAGATGATTCAGTTTTACTTAAAGCTATAAGTATAATTCGTGATAAGGGAATAAATATTCATGAAGTATATTCTCCATTTCCTGTTCATGGTATTGAAGATAGGCTTGGTTATAAAAGATCTAGATTGTCTATTGCAGCTTTTGGATTTGGATTTTTAGGTACTTGTCTTGCTCTTACTATGATGATTGGAATGATGACTATTGATTGGCCTATGATCATTGGAGGAAAAGATTTTTTACCATTTCCAGCATTCATACCCGTTATATTTGAAATGACAGTATTATTTTCTGCATTTGGGATGGTTGGAACATTTTTTGTTATTAGTAATTTAAAACCTTGGGGTGTCCCTATACAGTTTGATTTAAGATCAACGGATGATAAACATGTTTTGGCTATAGAACTAAAAAAGAATGTACTTGGTTTAAATGATATTTCTAAAATTTTAAAAAAGTCAGGTGCTTCCGAAATAAATAAAAAAAGCATTAAAATATGAATAAATTATTTTATTATATAATTTCTATTCTATTAGGAACATTTATTATTTCTTGTTCTGCCGGAAAAGATGATCCAGGTGTTGAATACGCACCTCAAATGTATCATTCAACTCCATATGAGCCATTATCTCAAGTTACTGACAAAGAAATTGGTAGTTGGTTAGATTCAAATCCGGATGATGGTCATGGTGAGTTTTATAATTCAAATCCATATAACCCAAATAATATGACAATGAGACTGCCAGTCCCTAATACTGTAAAGAGGGGAAATTATTTACCATACAGAATACCAAAAGATAGTTTGGAACTTGCATCTTCTATACAAAGTCCTCTGGCTACATCCGAAGAAGTAATAAAAGAAGGTAAGGTGTTATATACAAGATATTGTACTCATTGTCATGGAGAAAAAGGAATGGGTGATGGATTAGTTGGTAAAGTTTATAAAGGAGTGACTGCTTATAATTCTAGAGCTGTAAAGGACAAGTCTGAGGGTCATATATTTCATGTTATAACGCATGGTAAAGGAAGAATGTGGGCTCATGGTTCTCAAGTTTCAGTTGAGGATAGATGGAAAATTGTAAAATATGTTCAAACACTACAGAAGCAATAAATATGAAAGAAAATTTTATTTTTAGTACTTCGATTAAAAAAAATCTACTATATCTGTTTTTAACGGGACTAATTCTTAGTGTTGTTGGAGCTTATTTTATTATTAATAGTGGACATGGTCATGGGGAAGAATTACATAGTATAGCAAGTGAATCTCATTCAAGTTTTCAGTGGTATCATCGTGTTTTTTCTAATTTATGGATAAATAATATGTATTTTGTTGGTATATCAGTTTCAGCTGTATTTTTTGTTGCTATTCAATATGTCGCACAAGCTGGCTGGTCGGCTGGATTCATAAGAGTTCCAATGTCTTTTGGTAGTTGGTTACCATATGGATTAATTTTAATGTTAATAACATTTGCTTTAGGAAATCATGATATATTTCATTGGACGCATGATTATTTATATGATATTTCTGATTCAAGATATGATAAAATAATTGATGGAAAAAAAGCTTATTTGAATTTACCGTTTTTCTTGTCTAGGATGATTTTATTTTTTATAGTTTGGTATGTTTTATATAAAAAAATAATTAAAGAATCTATTCTTGAAGACATTCATGGTGGAGAGAAATATTGGAGAAAAATATATACTCTTTCTATAATATTTGTTGTTTTTTATGCTCTTTCAAGTTCTGTAGCTGCATGGGACTGGATTTTATCAATCGATACCCATTGGTTCAGTACAATGTTTGGATGGTATGTTTTTGCTAGTTGGTGGGTTTCTGCTTTGGCATTTATAGCTTATGTAGTAACTCTTCTAAAAGAAAATGGATATTTAAAAGATTTGAACTTTAGTGTAATACATGATTTAGGAAAATTTGTTTTTGCATTTAGTGTTTTTTGGACTTACATATGGTTTTCTCAGTATTTATTAATTTATTATGCTAATATACCTGAAGAGACAATTTATTTTGTTGAGCGATTAAGAAGTGATGATTATGTAGCTTTTTTCTATGCTAATTTATTTTTAAATTTCTTTTTTCCTTTCTTATTCTTAATGACTAGAGCAAGTAAGAGACATACTAGGTTCTTGAAGATTGCATGTCCAGTAGTTTTATTCGGTCATTTTATTGATTTTTATTTAATGATTACTCCAGGAATATTAAAAGGTAATAATGGTTTTGGTTTATTAGAAATTGGAATTCTTTTGGTTTATTTATCAATGTTTTTATTTGTTATTCTTAAGAGTTTAAGTAGTAGAAATTTAATTGCAAAAAATCATCCTATGTTGAGTGAAAGTATGCATCATGATATATAAATTTGTTGTGAAATTATGAACGGAATTTTTTTATTAGTTGGATTTTTATTAATTGTAGTATTATTTCAGATATTTAGATCTAATGAAATATTAAGTGCAGCTACTAAAAAGATTTCTAAATCTTTTGAGGATACAACTAATAGTATTAATGCTATTTTAGGTGTAATCTTTTTATTCACTTTTTTTATTGGAATATTTTGGTATTCAATTAAAGAATTTGATAATTACTATTTACCTATTGCATCTGAGCATGCTCCTGATATTGAGTTTTTATTTTGGGTAACTACAGCAATAACATTTGTGGTTTTTTTAATAACTCAAATTATAATGTTTTATTTTGGATATAAGTATAGATTTAAAGAAAACAGAAAAGCTCATTATTATCCTGAAAACCATAAATTAGAAATAATATGGACTGTTATTCCAGCAATTGTATTAACAGTTCTTGTTGGATGGGGTCTTGTTAAATGGAATCAAATTATGAGTCCAGCTCCTGAAAATGCTGAAGTTATTGAGGTTGTTGGATATCAGTTTGCTTGGGCATCAAGATATCCTGGCCCTGATAATAAATTAGGCTCATATAATTATAAATTAACCGATGTAGAAAATATTGTTGGTATTGATTTTTCTGACAGTTCTTCTTTAGATGATTTTATGCCAAGAGAAATTCATATTCCAAAAGGTAAGCCGGTATTGTTTAAAATAAGAGCAAGAGATGTAATTCATAGTGTTTATATGCCTTATTTTAGAACTCAAATGAATGCTGTTCCTGGAATGCCTACTCAATTATGGTTTGTACCCACTAAAACAACAGCTGAAATGAGAGAAGAAACTGGAAATGAAAATTTTAATTATGAGATAATTTGTAATAAAATTTGTGGAAGAGCACATTTCTCTATGAAACATACTGTAGTGGTAGACGAAGAATGGGAGTACAATAAATGGAAAAATTCACAAGATTCATGGATTAAAAAGAATCCAGATTATTTTGCTAATTTTTTAAAAAACAATGCTAATGATTTAGCAGGTATTAAATAAAGATTATGAAAGTAACTAAAATATCTAAAAAAAATGTATTAATTGATAATGATGATCACCATGATGACCACCATGAACAGAGTTTTATTAGAAAATATATTTTTTCAGAAGATCATAAAACAATTGCTAAACAATTTTTAATATCTGGTATTTTTTGGGCAATTATTGGAGGTGCTCTTTCTTCATTATTTAGAATTCAATTAGGTTTTCCTGATACGGATTTATCTTCGTTTAGTTTAATTATCGGAAACTGGTTAACTCCTCAAGGTAAAATAGATCCAGAAGTATATTTAGCATTGATAACAATGCATGGAACAATAATGGTTTTCTTTGTATTAACTGCTGGTTTGAGCGGTACATTCAGTAATTTTTTAATACCTCTTCAGATTGGAGCAAGAGATATGGCAAGTGGTTTTTTGAATATGTTATCTTACTGGTTCTTTTTTTTATCTAGTATCATAATGTTTATATCCATTTTTGTTGAAGGTGGACCTGCTAGTGGTGGCTGGACAATTTATCCTCCTCTAAGTGCATTACCACAAGCCGTGTCAGGTTCTGGTATGGGTATGACTTTATGGCTTTTATCAATGGTATTTTTTATAGTTTCAGCATTACTTGGTGCTTTAAATTATATAACTACTATAATAAATTTAAGAACAGAAGGAATGTCATTTTTTAGGATGCCTCTTACTATTTGGGCATTTCTAGTTACTGCCATATTAGGAGTATTATCCTTTCCAGTACTTTTATCTGCCTCTCTTTTATTAGTAATGGATAGATCTTTTGGAACAAGTTTTTATCTATCAGATATTTATATTGCTGGAGAAGTTTTATCAAATCAAGGAGGAAGTGCTATTTTATTTCAGCATTTATTTTGGTTTTTAGGACATCCTGAAGTTTATATTGTTATACTTCCATCGCTAGGTATAACATCAGAAGTTATTGCTACATGTTCAAGAAAACCAATTTTTGGATATAAGGCAATGGTATATTCAATTTTTGGAATAGGAGTATTATCATTTGTTGTCTGGGCTCATCATATGTTCATATCAGGCATGAATCCATTTCTCGGATCAGTATTTACCATTTTAACTGTGATTATTGCTGTTCCATCAGCCATTAAAGCATTTAATTATATAGCAACGTTGTGGAGAGGAAATATAATATTTACACCTGCAATGTTATTTTCAATAGGCTTAGTTTCATTTTTTATATCAGGTGGATTAACTGGAATTTATCTAGGTAATTCTGTTCTTGATATTAATCTACATGATACTTATTTTGTTGTGGCTCATTTTCATATTGTAATGGGTAGTGCATCATTTTTTGGCTTATTTGCTGGAGTGTATCATTGGTTTCCAAAAATGTTTGGTAGAATGATGAATAGATCATTGGGCTATATCCATTTCTGGATTACTTTTATAGGAGCATATTTAGTATTTTTTCCTCTACATTATATTGGAATAGCAGGATTTCCAAGAAGATATTATTCTTTTACAAATTTTGAAACGGGTAAAATTGAATCGTTTATGGATTTAAACGTATTTGTTAGTATTGCTGCTATTATAACATTTGTTGCTCAATTTATATTTCTTTTTAATTTTTTCTATTCCATGTATAGGGGAAGGAAAGCATCAAAAAATCCTTGGAAGTCTAATACTTTAGAATGGACTACACCTATTAATCCAGGTCATGGAAACTGGCCAGGTAAAATACCTAAAGTTGAGAGGTGGCCTTATGATTATAGCAAGCCAGGAGCAAAAGAAGACTTTATTCCTCAAGATGTATCGTATTCTGATACTCCTGAATCTAATCTTCCCGATGATAAATTTCATTAAATAATATTATGTTTTTATGGTTAGGTAATAAGTTTAATAATTTAACCTTAATAAGTTTATGCCTTCTTTATCTTTTGATTTTAGCAGGAGGGATTGTTAGATGTACTGGATCAGGAATGGGATGTCCAGATTGGCCTAAATGTTTTGGTCAGTATATACCACCAACCGCAGAGGCAGAGTTACCAATCAATTATAAAAAAGAATTTTTAGAAGGAAGACTTAAAAAAAATAAAAAATTGATTTCATTATTTTCTTTTTTAGGTTTTGAAAAATTATCAAAAAAAATTTCTGAGGATCCAAATATTAAAATTGAAGAAGATTTTAATGTCTTTAAGACATGGACTGAATATCTGAATAGGTTATTAGGGGCTTTAGTTGGTGTAGCTTTATTTTTAACATTTTTATCTTCAATTTTTAAGAATCCATTTGAAAAAAATATTTTTATATTAACTTTTACTTCTCTTTTTTTAGTATTAGTTCAAGCCTGGGTTGGTTCAATAGTTGTGTCTACAAATTTACTTCCTGGTTTAATTACTTTTCATGTTGTTTTAGCTCTTTTAATAATTTGTATTGTAATAACAACTTATTTTAATTCAACTAATATTAATAAATATAATATAGGAAAGCATCCAAAATTTATATACTACTTATTAATATTTTCTATTTTATTATTTTTAACTCAAATAAGCTTGGGAACTCAGGTAAGAGAATCAGTAGATTATCTTATTAATTATTCTAAATTAATTGATAGGAGTAATATAATTGAAAATTTAGGGTTAGAGTTTATTATTCATAGGTCCTATTCCTTAATAGTTTTTATAGTACATCTACTAATTGTTTATTTGATTTTAAAGCAACCTATAAAGATTAAATTTTTAAAAAATTTATTAATTGTAATATCATTTTTGGTTTTATTAGAAATCATAACTGGAGTAGCAATGGCTTATTTTTCTATTCCTGAATTTTTACAGCCTATTCATTTATTTTTTGCTTTTTTAATTTTTGGTTTACAGTTTTTATTATTACTAATTTTTAGAGCTAATAATTTTAAAAGAATATGATATTTCAACTATCTAAAACTATATTTGTATTTCAAAAAATTTATATGAAAATCAAGCTTTTTCTTGAACTCATAAAGTTAAGACTCACTTTACTAGTAACATTTTCTGCAGTATTTGGGTTTCTTCTATCATCTAGCCAAATAAATTATTTCAGTTTATTAATTCTTATTGTATCTGGATTTTTTATAACTGGATCATCAGTAATAAATAATCAAATTATTGAAAAAGATTTAGATAAATTAATGAAAAGAACTAGGAAAAGGCCTTTACCAACTAATAAATTATCTTCAAAAAATGCTCTTATAATTTCTTTTATTCTTGCGATTTTAGGTTTGTCATTAATGGTTATTTTTTTAAATAACTTAACAGCTTTATTATCTTTTCTTTCATTGTTAATATATACTTTCATTTATACACCTCTTAAAAGAGTTGGTTCAATTGCTGTTTTTGTTGGAGCTATTCCTGGTGCTTTACCTCCATTAATAGGGTGGGCTGCATCTTCTAATACTATTTCTTTAGAAGCTATTATCATATTTAGTATTCAGTTTATATGGCAATTTCCACATTTTTGGGCTATAGCATGGGTTTCTGATGATGATTATAAAAAAGCTGGTTTTAAATTACTTCCAAATAATGGTGAAAAGAATTTATCTACTGCAATTAATATTATGACTTATACATTATTTTTAATTCCTTTAGGGTTATTGCCAACTATTTTTGGTATCACGGGTTTAACATCAGGAGTTATTGCAGTAGTTTGTGCTATTTTATTTTTAATTCAATCTTTGAGATTAATGAATGATTATTCTAATAAATCTGCTTTAAGAATAATGTTTAGTTCATTTATTTATTTACCAGTTGTTCAAATTGCTTATATAATTGATAAAATTTAAAAAATGGCTGAAAATACAAAATCTAAAATTTTAAGAATGAATCCTAATATATTTTTGGTGTGGATATTTATGATATCTATTTCTATGATATTTGTTTCATTGATTAGTGCTTATATAGTTAAAAAAGGACAACCTGGAGGATTTAATGTTGACCTTCCATCAATGTTTTATTACTCTTCAGTCATTATTGTATTAAGTAGTATTTTTAAACAATTATCATATTTTTCTGCTAAGAAAGATAATTTCGAATCATTAAAGATTTATTTAATTCTAAGTTTCTTATTTGGATTGTTATTTTTGTATTTTCAGTTTTTAGGATGGTCACAATTAGTAGAGGGAGGAATTTTTTTAGTGGGGCATCCAGATGGTTCTTTCATATACATACTTAGTGGTGTTCATGCATTTCATTTATTATCAGGATTAATATTTATTATTGCTATTTATATATTTTCATCCAGATTAAAAATACATTCTAAAAAGCTTAATTTAATTGAAATGTCAACAACCTACTGGCATTTTCTTACTTTTTTGTGGCTTTATTTATTTATTACTTTGTATTTTTATAACATATAAATTATGGAAAATTCAGTATCAATAAAATCTGATCAAAATAGTTTGTGGCAAGGTGGTGTTGAGCCTTTTAAGGCTAGTTACGGTAAATTAATGATGTGGTTTTTTTTAATTTCAGATGCATTTACTTTTTCAGCTTTTTTAATAGCCTACGGAGTAATAAGATATAGACATCCTGCTTTTGAGGGAATGGTAGATAATTTTTCTTTTTCTCAAGTTTATTGGCCTATTCCTGAAAAAGTTTTTGATGCTGCGCCTTTACTTCATGGTGTAGAATTACCTCTTGTTTTTGTTGGTATAATGACATTTATTTTAATTTTAAGTAGTGTTACTATGGTTTTAGCTGTTGAAGCTGGTCATAGAATGGATAGGGCAGGAGTTGAAAAGTGGATGATTTGGACAATTATTGGGGGGGTAGCTTTTTTAAGTTGTCAAGCTTGGGAATGGTCTCATTTTATCGATGGAACAGATGATGGTTCAAAGCTTTTAGATGGCTCAATTTTTTATGGAGCTAATCTTGAAATAAATCAATATGGTCCTCCTAATTTTGCTGCTTTTTTCTTTTTTATTACAGGTTTTCATGGTTTTCATGTTTTTTCAGGGATAGCTATAAATTTTTTAATATTTTATCAAGCTACAGTTGGTATTTTAGAAAGACGTGGACATTATGAAATGGTTGAGAAGACAGGACTTTATTGGCATTTTGTTGATTTAGTGTGGGTTTTTGTATTTACATTTTTTTACTTAATTTAATAATATGGAACCAGAATTATCTTCAATAGTACCTCAACCTCCTGATAAGTCTAAGATTTGGATTATATGGAAAGTTGCTATAATATTAGGTATTGTTACAGGGTTAGAATTTGTTGTTGCTTTGCAATTACCTGAAAATTTTTCTGCTTTTAAAATTTGGATTTTTATTGGAATGACTTTTATTAAGGCAGGTTATATAATAGGAGAATTTATGCATTTAGCTCATGAACAAAAAACTTTAATGTGGACGATAATGATTCCAACTGTTTTTGTTCTTTGGTTAATTGCTGCACTTTTTATTCAAGCTGATTCAATTTATAATGCTATTTATTAGAATTTAATATGAAGCCTTTATCTAAGGTCTTTATTTTGTCTTTTACTTTATTGCTCCCAATAAGTATTTATCTTTTTCTTCGTTTTTTTGGAGTAAATAAATATGATCTTCCTTCTTTTGAAAGAAATAATAATTTATGTATACAACTTTTTGAAGATGAGCCTATAATTAATAATTATTCTTTAGAAAATATTAAAATCTTAGATTATCGTATATCAGATAATGATATTATTGTAAATAATCTTTTAAATAGGTTGTATCAAAAAAAAAATATTAATATAATAACATTATCAAATAAGAAACAAAATGTAGAATGGGTTTCGTATAAGTTTGGAAATGATATTATATTAAACTTTATTCGATGTGAATATATAGAAGTTCATACTAGTTCTTTTTTGGTTTTATATGATGATGATAATCAAATTAGAGGTTATTATAGTTCTGATGATCCAAAAGAGTATGAAAGATTAGATGTTGAAATTGATATTTTAAAATCAAATTATGAAAAATAATTTTTTTTTAGTTCGTATTATTTTTATGGTTTCAATAGTAATTCCAATAGTAGTTGCTATTTTACTTTTTATGCCTCAAAAGCTTGAAATTTTTGGTAGTTGGGCACTTGTCTTACCTCATATTAATGCAGTAATAAATTTATTAACATCATTAATACTTTTGTGTTCTTTGTATATGATTAAAATTAAGAATATTGAAATGCATAAATTTTTAATGAGTACCGCCTTTATTTTAGGATCAATTTTTTTAGTTTTATATATTATCTATCATTCCTCAGTAGATAGCACAGTATATGCTGGAAATGAGAAATTAATATATTATTTTTTTTTAATTTCTCATATATCTCTTTCAATAGTAGTAGTTCCATTTGTTTTGTTTGCTTTTTATTATTCTCTTACTAATCAAATAATTAAACATAAAAAAATAGTTAAATTTACATTTCCAATTTGGCTATATGTTTCAACATCAGGTGTTATTGTTTATTATATGATAAGTCCATTTTATATACAATTATGAAAAAATTATTTTTATTGAGTTATTTGTTTATATCATTTATTCTAATAGATTATGATCTTTTTTCTCAAGGATGTGCAATGTGTAAAGGTATTGTTAAAAGTGAGTTAAATAGTGGTGAATCTGGTATATCATCTACAATTAATTCAGGAATAATTTATCTATTTTCTTCTACTTATTTTTTAATTATTGTTGGTGCTATTTTTTGGTATTTAAGAAGTAAAAAAAACATGATGGATGAATATAAAAAGAAGAAAATTATAAAAAGAATTTCTTCTCTTTCATAATTAAATTATTTTAATTTTTTCATTAATTTATTTGAAAATACAAAATCATTAAGTTCTTTGATTTTAGATTTCAATATATTTTTATTATCACCTTCCCATATTTTTTTACCATTATGAAGAAACATTATATATTCACCTATTTCAATTACAGAATTCATATCATGAGTTACTACTATAGTTGTAGTATCTAATTTTCTTGTGAGTTCTAATATTAAGTCGTCAATTTTTATTGCTGTCAATGGATCAAGGCCCGAATTAGGTTCATCACAAAATAAATATTTTGAATCGTTTACAATAGCCCTTGCTATGCCTACTCTTTTCTTCATTCCTCCACTTATTTCAGATGGCATCTTTTTATTTATATTTTCTAATCCTACTAATTTAAGGCAATGATTTACTTTTTCAATTTTTTCATTTTCTGGTAGCTCACTCAAAACATCTAATGGAAATTTAATATTTTCTTCAACATTTTTAGAGTCAAATAATGCACTACCCTGAAATAACATTCCAATATCTCTTCTAATATCTGTAAGTAAATTTTTATCTCCATTAGTGAAATCTCTACCATCAAATAAAACTTCTCCAATGTCTGGCTTTAATAGACCAACGAGACATTTTAAAAGTACACTTTTACCAGTTCCACTAGCTCCAATTATTAAATTTGTTTTTCCTTTTACAAATTTTCCTGAAATATCAAAAAGAACTTGTTTATTGTCAAAAGATTTAGATATATTTTTTATTTCAATCATTTATAAAAGTATTTGTGCTAATAAGTAATCTGCAATTAAAATAGCAATGCAACTATTTGTAACTGCATTTGTACTTGATTTCCCAACTTCTAAAGCACCTCCTGAAGTATAGTAACCTTGAAAAGATGAAATTGATGATACAATAAAAGCAAAAACGTAAGCTTTGATTAATGCAAAGGGTAAATTAAAAGGATTAAATTCATATCTTATTCCATAAATATATTCTGCACCAGTAATTACTTCAGTTAAAACCCCGGCCATATAACCTCCGCTTATAGCTAATGTAGCAGAAAGTATTACTAAAATAGGAAACATTAGAATTGATGCAACAATTTTTGGTAGAACTAAATATGAACTAGAATTAACTCCCATGACTTCTAATGCATCGATTTGTTCCGTAATTCTCATAGTTCCAATTTCTGCAGCTATATTTGATCCAACTTTTCCTGCAAATACAATAGCTATTATTGTTGGTGAAAGTTCTAATAATGTCATATCTCTAACAACAAGTGCTATGATATAGTCAGGAATAAATGGGCTAACTAAATTATAAGCTGTTTGGATGGTTGTAACAGCACCTATAAAAACTGATACTATTGAAACAATAAATAGACTATCATAACCTATTTTAATACACTCATTAATTGTTAAAGAAAAATATGTTTTAAAACTTTCTCTTCTCTGAATTAATGAAATTAGAAATAAAATATATCTTCCAAAATTTTTCAACTTATTACTATTTTATTCTTTAATATACATACAAATTTGTAAATTAATTACATCATTTTAGTCTAATGAAAAAAACAGTTGTTATATCTGGAGGGTCAAGAGGAATTGGTAGTTCTATAGTTTATAAATTCGCTAAAAAAGGTTATAATATAATAACGTGTTCTAGATCAAAAAAAAATTTAGATGTATTATCTAAAAAAGTATTAGATATCAATTCTAAAATTAGCTTGCATTGTATTGATTTAGATTTATCTAATAAAATTGATTCTTTAAAATTTTGTGATTTTGTAAAATCAAAAACAAAATCTATTGATATTTTAGTTAATAATGTTGGAACATTTATGCCAGGTAAAATTATTGATGAAGATGATGGGAATTTAGAACTTTTGATGAACACAAATCTTTATTCTAATTATGTTATTACAAGGGGTTTGATTTCTATTTTTTTAGCTCAAAAAAAAGGTCATATTTTTAATATTTGTTCAATTGCTAGCAAGATTGCTTATGATAATGGTGGGTCTTATAGTATTTCTAAGTTTGCTTTTTATGGTATGAGCAAATGTCTAAGGGAGGAATTGAAGGAATTCAATGTTAAAGTCACATCTATATTGCCTGGCGCTACTAGAACTGATAGTTGGAATGGAACATCTTTGAATGATGATCGTTTTATTAAACCAGATGATGTGGCTGAATCTATATATTCTACCTATAAAACTTCTGTTGGAGCAACAATTGAAGAGATTATAATTAGACCCCAATTAGGGGATATTTAATTTATTATTTTGAATAATAATTACTCAAAAAATTTATTCAATTATTCTAGAAGAGAGACAGTAAACGTAACTGTAGGAAATATAGGAATTGGAAGTAATAACCCTATAAGGATTCAATCCATGACAACCATGGATACAATGGATACCAAGTCCACTGTAAATGAAGCAATAAGGATGGTTAATTCTGGGTGTGAACTTGTTAGAATAACTGCTCCTAGCATTAAAGATGCTAATAACTTAGCTGATATTAAAAAAGAATTAAATAGAAAAGGTTATAACATTCCATTAGTTGCAGATATACATTTTACTCCAAACGCTGCAGAAATTGCTGCTAGAATTGTTGAAAAAGTTAGAATTAATCCAGGTAATTATGCTGATAAAAAAAAATTTACTCAAATTGAATATGATGAAATTTCTTATAATCAAGAGATAGAAAGAATCTATAAAAGAGTAAGTCCATTAATTAAAATATGTAAAGAAAATGGTACAGTTCTTAGAATTGGAACAAATCATGGATCGTTATCAGATAGAATAATGAGTAGATTTGGAGATACTCCAATCGGTATGGTAGAATCGGCTTTAGAATATCTCAGAATTTGTGAAGATTTAAATTATTATAATATAATACTATCTATGAAGGCTAGTAATCCTTTAGTAATGGTACATGCCTATAGATTGTTAATAAATAAATTAAATAATTCAGAATTAAAAAATTACCCAATTCATCTTGGAGTAACAGAAGCAGGGGAAGGTGAAGATGGCCGAATTAAGTCTTCAGTTGGCATAGGTACTCTTTTAGATGAGGGGATTGGTGATACAGTCAGGGTATCATTGACCGAACCTCCAGAGTTTGAATCACCAGTTGCCAAAATTCTTATAGATAGATATAAAAATAGAATCAATCACGCTAAGATAAAAGTAGTAAAAAAAATTATTAATAATCCTTTTGAGTATTCTAAGAGAGACACAAATGAGGTCTTTAATATTGGTGGAGATTATTTTCCAATAGTTATTACTGATATGTCAATGATAAAAGAGCTTAATGAAAACATTCTAAAGGATTTGGGTTTTAATATTGAAAAAAAATCTAAGAATTGGACAAAAGAAGATACCTCTCCAGATTTTATTTTTTTAGATGAAATGAATATTTTAAATTCATTTCAAAGAAATTTAAAAATTATTATTGATTATAACTCTTGGATAAAGAATCCTACTAGAGAAAACACTTATCCTCTTATTTTATTTTCTAATTATTTAAATAACAAAAATTTATTATTAAATAAAGATTTGAATTTTCTTAGAGTAAAAACAACTGAGATTGATGACTTTTTAAAGATTAAGATTAAAAAAAATATAGTTGTTATTTTGGAGTCAAATAATGAGCATTTTATGGTAGACATGAGATCTTTTTTCTTTTCTATCAAAGAAAATAAAACACCAGTGATTTTGTCTGGTGATTATAATTTTCTTGATTTTAATCAAATTAGAATCTATTCATCAACAGATTTAGGTGGTTTATTTATTCAAGGATTTGGTGATGGAATCTTTATAAAAAATATTAATTTTGATGGTGCTAAAATTAAAAAATTAAATAATTTAAGTTTTAAAATTTTACAAGCAGCTAGAGTTAGAGTTACTTCAACTGATTTCATTTCTTGCCCATCATGTGGAAGAACATTATTTGATTTAACTGAAACTACAGCAAGGATTAGAGAAAAAACAAATCATTTAAAAGGTTTAAAAATTGGAATAATGGGATGTATAGTAAATGGTCCAGGAGAAATGGCAGATGCAGACTATGGTTATGTTGGTTCTGGAAAAGAAAAGATAACTCTTTATAGAGGGAAAGAAGTAGTTAAAAAATCAGTTCATTTTAATGATGGAGTTGATGAATTAATTAAACTTATTAAAGAAGATGGAAATTGGATTGAACCTAAATATTAGTAATTATGAATAAAAAAGATAAAAAAAAAATTTCATACTATTTTGATTTTTCAGAAGTATTAACTTATTTCTTTAGAAAAAAAGATCCTAATAGAAAAGTAAATTTTAGTTTAAAAATGATGCATGGAGTAAATAAAATTTCAATTATTATTTTTTTACTTGGAGTTATTTACCTTGTTTTAAAAAGGTATTTATAGTGAGACTTATATATATTTTTTCCTTATTAATAATATTTAGTTGCTCAAAAGAAACAAAAGTGGAAAAAAATCAAATTAATTATTTAGCTCTAGGTGATTCATATACTATTGGAGAATCAGTTAATGAAAATTATACATGGCCTATTCAATTAAAATTTAAATTAATATATAGTAATAAAGGTATACCAGTTGATTCAGTCAAAATAATAGCCAAAACGGGATGGACTACAGAAGATTTATTGAATCGTATAAATAATTTGGAAATTAATAATAATTATGATCTTGTTTCTTTACTAATTGGAGTTAACAATCAATTTAGAGGATACAATATAAATATTTATGAAAAAGAGTTTGAAGAATTATTAGTTAAATCAATTTATTTTGCTAAGTCAATTTCTAATAATGTGTTCGTTTTATCTATTCCTGATTATGGAGTAACACCTTTTGGAAAGCAAAGAGATAGTGAAAAAATAAAATCTGAAATTAATATGTACAATGAAATTAATTTTAATATTTCAAAGAAATATGGTGTTATGTATTTTGATATTACAGATATTTCTAGATTAGCTGAGTTTGATTCTTCACTTTTAGCTAAAGATATGTTACACCCTTCTAAAGAAATGTATAGTCTTTGGGTTGAAAAAATTGCAGATCAAATAATTGAAAATTTATCTAATTAAGCAACAATATTTATTATTTTATTTGGTACAATAATTATTTTTTTGACATCTGATTTATTTATCCACTTTTGAACTATTTCATTATTTTTTACAGTTTCTTCTATATCAGAATTCAATTCTTTTAAAGAAAAGCTTATTTTTGTTCTTAATTTTCCATTTATCATTATAGGGTATTCATATAGATCTTCAACTAAATAAGTATTATCTAGTTTGGGGTATTTTGCGTTTGAAATTGAACTATTATTTCCTATTTTCTCCCATAATTCTTCAGCAATATGTGGAGCAAAAGGTGAAATTAGAATTAATAGAGGTTCTAAAATTTTAATTTTATTACAGTTACTTTTACCTAACTCATTAACTGTAATCATTAGTAAACTAATACATGTATTTAATGATAATCTTTCTATATTATCTTGAATTTTTTTTATTGCTGTATGCACAATTTTATATTCATTTTTATTAGGTTCTTCTTTTGATATTTCTAATTCATTTTTTTCATTATTAAATAAATTCCAAAATTTATTTAAAAATTTAAAAACCCCATCGATTCCATTCGTATTCCATGGTTTAGATTGTTCTATAGGACCTAAAAACATTTCGTACATTCTTAATGTATCTGAACCATATTTTTTAATAATACTATCTGGATTAACAACATTATTTTTAGATTTTGACATTTTTTCAGTCTCATAACCGCATATATATTTATTATCTTCTAATATAAATTTTGCATCTTTAAATTCATGGTTTGATGCAGTAAATTTTTTTAAATCCAATTGATCATTTAGTACAAGGTTAACATCAACATGGATTTTTGTATAATCATATTTTTTTCTTAGATTATATGAAACATATTTTTTAGTATTCTTAATTCTATAAATAAAATTAGACCTACCCAATATCATTCCTTGATTAACTAATTTATTAAAAGGTTCTTTTGTATTTACATATTTTAAGTCATATAGTACTTTATGCCAGAATCTTGCATAAAGTAAATGAAGAACTGCATGTTCTGCTCCTCCAATATATAAATCAACAGGCATCCAATACTTTACTTTTTCCTTATTAGCAAATTCTTTATTATTCCTTGGATCTAAATATCTTAAATAATACCAACACGATCCAGCCCATTGTGGCATTGTATTTGATTCTCTTTTATATTTCACACCATCTATCTCAACATTACTCCATTCAATATTTCTAGCTAAAGGAGATAGCCCATCATTAGTTGGTAAATAACTATCTACGCTTGGTAGAGTTAATGGTAGATCATCCTCATTAACTGTTATTTTTTTCTCTTGTGAGTGTAAAATAGGAATAGGTTCACCCCAATATCTTTGTCTTGTAAAAATCCAATCTCTCAATTTATAATTAATTGTTTTTTTACCAGATTTATTTTTAATCAGAATCTTAATAACTTCTGATTTAAAATCAATATTGCTCATTCCATTAAAATCCTCAGAATTAATCATATTTCCATTTCCAGTATAACATTTTTCATTATTTATATTAGAAATAACTTCTTTAATTGGAAAATTAAATTTTTTTGCAAATTCAAAATCTCTTTCATCATGAGCTGGAACAGCCATTATTGCTCCAGTACCATACGAAGACAAAACATAGTCTGAAATCCAAATAGGAATTTTTTTATTTGATATTGGATTGAGAGCATATGCTCCTGTAAAAACTCCGGTTTTATTTTTTTCATTTTCTTGTCTTTCTAAATCGCTTTTTGAAGCTGTTGCATCAACATATTTATTTACACTTTTTAGCTGTTCTGGTGAGGTAATATTTTTTATAAATTCATGTTCAGGAGCTAATACTAGATATGTAGCTCCATATATTGTATCTGGTCTAGTAGTAAAAACATTTATTCTTTTCTTTTTATTTACTTCAAAATATATTTCTGCTCCCTCAGATTTTCCAATCCAATTTTTTTGAGAAACTTTTATAGAATCTGGCCAATCTAAATTTTCTAGATCTTCAAGTAATCTATTTGAGTAAGCTGTTATTCTCATTACCCATTGAACCATAGGTTTCTTGATAACTGGAAATCCTCCTCGTTCACTAAGTCCTCCTATTACTTCTTCATTTGATAATACAGTTCCAAGTTCTTCACACCAATTAACATTGATTTTATCAATGTATGTAAGTCTTTTACTATCAACAAAATCAATTTTCTCTTCTGGGGTTAAGTTATTAGGAATTTTAAGCTCATCTATTGGTTTTGCTTTTTGATCTTTTTCATCAAAGAAACTATTATAGAGTTTCAAAAATATCCATTGAGTCCATTTATAATAGTTACTATCACTTGTTTTAATTTCTCTATCCCAATCAAAAGAAAGTCCTAATGAATCTAGCTGTTCTTTGAATCTTATTATATTATTATCAGTTGTTTCTTTTGGATGTGTACCAGTTTTTATTGCGTATTGTTCAGCAGGTAATCCAAAAGAATCGAAACCCATAGGATGTAAAACATTAAAACCTTTTATTCTTTTATATCTAGCAATAATATCTGAAGCAATATAACCTAGGGGATGCCCTACATGAAGTCCAGATCCAGATGGATAAGGAAACATATCTAAAATATAATATTTAGGTTTGTCTTCTATATTTGATTTAAAGGTTTTTTCTTTACGCCAAATTTTTTGCCATTTATCTTCAATTTTTGAAAAATTATAACTCATAATACGATTTTTACAAAAATAGTACTTAATTGATTTAAATTACAGATTATGTAATTTCATTTTTTTCTTAAAACTATTGAAATTGGAACACCAGAAAAATTAAAATTTTCTCGTATTTTATTAGTTAGAAACCTTCTATAAGGATCTTTAATATATTGTGGTAAATTACAAAAAAATGCAAATGTTGGAGTATTTGTAGGTAACTGTGTTATGTATTTAATTCTTATATATTTACCTTTTGTGGCTGGAGGAGGAAATTTTTCAATTAGAGGTAATAGAATCTTATTTAATTTAGAAGTACTAATTTTTTGTTTTCTATTATCATATATTTCTAATGTTGTTTCTATGATTTTATGTATTCTTTTTTTATTTATAACTGATGTGAAAATAATAGGTATAAATGTCAATGGGTTTATTTTAGATTTTATTTCTTCTTCAAATATTTTTGTGGTTTTATGATCTTTTTCTATTAAATCCCACTTATTAACCATGATTATTAGTCCTTTTTTATATTTAGAGGCTAGACCTAATATATTCATATCTTGACCTTCAAAACCTTGTTTTGCATCTATCATAATAATGCAAATATCACTTTCTTGCATTGCTTGAATAGATCTCATTACTGAATAAAATTCTATATTTTCATTTACTTTTCCTTTTTTTCTAATTCCTGCTGTATCTGTTATTATTAATTCTTTATTATAAAGATTATATTTGGTGTCTATAGAATCTCTAGTAGTTCCAGAGATTTCAGTTACTATATTTCTTTCTTCACCAAGCAGAACATTAATGAATGATGATTTACCAACATTTGGTCTTCCTAGAATAGATATTCTTGGCAATTTTTCTTTATTTTCTATTGATTCATTTTCTAATTTACTTACAACTAAATCAAGTAAATCTCCTGTTCCAGAACCACTTTGAGATGAGATAGGTATAATTGGATAATTTTTTAGTCCTAATTCATAAAATTCATTAGAATTAAGTTCCATTTGATAGTTATCAGCTTTATTAGCAACTAGAATTGTTTCTTTATTTATTTCTCTTATTATTTTGGAAAAGTCAAAATCATTACTTGTTAATCCATCTTTACAATCAACCATAAACAATATAAGAGATGCTTCATTTAAAGCAAGAATAACTTGATTTTTAATTTCTTTTTCAAAAATATTATCGCTTTTTTCTACATAACCTCCTGTGTCTATAACAGTGAAGCTGACTCCATTCCAATCACTTACTCCGTAATGCCTATCTCTAGTGACACCACTTTCATCATGAATTATTGCCTGTCTTTTTTCAACAAGTCGATTAAATAAAGTTGATTTTCCTACATTTGGTCTACCTACTATTGCTACAATATTTCCCATGCTTTTATTATAATAAAAAGCGAATTTAGTTAATACTTATTAATTGTATATTACTTTTTTTAATTGCAATATTTATTTTTTCTAATTTGTTCTCTTTAATATCATTCCATAAATCAAGTTCAATATCAATTTTTTTAATAAGTTCATCTCTAACACCATACATCTGATCTGTAGGTTTATAATTTCCTGATGACGCTATGCTTGCCAAGTGTGCTAGTTTATTATTTAATCTTATTGGAAAATTTAAAGGATCTTGTCCACTTCTATTTTTAGTTTGGTATAAAGTTTTTTCAACTTTAGTTATATTACTTATTACTTCATTTATATTCTTTCTTAATTCATTATGGTTTTCATCTAATTTTTCTTTAAGTTCATTTAGCTGTTTTCTAGTAGATCTTATTTGTATAATGGCTTCATGAACACTAGTAACCTTATCTCTAATACTTATTAAAAAATCAAATTGTTTTTTAAGATCTTCAATCGAAGAATTACTTCTTGGATCTTTTAATATATTAAAAGATTTTTCGATAGAATTTCCATCTACATTTAACCTTACAAAATAATTTCCTGGAGTAGTTTTAGGTCCTCTTAAGCTAGCTGCCCACATAATAAGGTTATCAAAACCTTTGGCATCATCATATCTCATATTCCAAACAAAGGAATTTTTTTCTCCATTTATTTTTAATGAATTTTTCTTATCATTATTAGAATATTTTTTGATTTTTTTCTTATTATAATCTAAAAATTCTAGAGAAATATTAGAACTATCATTTATTATTTTTTCATTAATATTAAAGAATACTTCTACTCCATTATGATGATTTTTCCCTGCACTTGCAGATCCATTTCCCCATCCAGGATTACCAATTCTATAGCTATCAATTGGTGAAAAGATATGGAAATTAGAATTTTCAATTTCTTTAGTTATTTGATGAATTGGTCCTAAATCATCTATAATCCATAATGATCTTCCTTGAGTTGATGCAATTAAATTATTATCTTTAATAGCTAAATCTGTTATAGGAACAAGTGGTAAGTTTAGTTGGAGTGAATTCCATGAAGATCCATCATCAAAAGATATAAACATTCCTGATTCAGTACCAGAGTAGAGTAGTCCTTTTCTTTTTGGATCAGCCCTTAAAACTCTAGTGAAAAAGTTATTAGGGATGCCGCTTGTAATTTTTATCCATGTTTTACCGTAATCTTTAGTTTTATATAAGTAAGGTCTGTAATCGCCAGTTTTATATAAAGTTCCTGCTGCATATAAACCCCCTTTTGTGAATGGGTCTGGCTCTACACTATTCCACATTATATAGTCTGGAGCATTTGAAGGTGTTACATTTTCCCAATTTTCACCTCCATCTTTAGAAACATTAATTAATCCATCGTCAGAAGCAGCCCACAATAAATTTTTTTCATATGGAGACTCACATGCAGCAAAAATAGTTGCATAATATTCTACAGCAGTATTATCTTTAGTAATTGGACCTCCTGAAGGTCCTAATTTTTCGGATTCATTCCTTGTTAAATCAGGACTTATTACATTCCAAGATTGGCCTTCATTAGTTGTGACATGAAAGCGATTCGAAGTTGTGTAGAGTTTATTTGGGTCATGAGGAGAAAAAAATATTGGAAAATTCCACTGAAATCTATATTTCATATCTTCAGCTCCATGTCCCATAGGATTATTTGGCCACACATCAATTACTCTACGTTCTCCTGTGCCATGATCTAATCTACTTAAATGACCATCATAACTTCCTCCATAAACAATATTTGGATTATCAGGTTTAGCTGCTAGGTGAGCACTTTCACCACCTGCAGATGATTCCCAATCTCTTTCACTTATTGAACCTGAATTGACTCTATGAGGAACTCTTTGAGTACTATTATCTTGTTGGGCAACTAAAATGTTATATGGAAAGCTATTATCAGTAGTTACTCTATAATATTGAGCAGTTGGTTGATTCATATAAGTAGACCAATTATTAGCATCGTCATTACTTACTTGTGCACCACCATCATCTGCAACAATCATTCTTTGATTATTATCAGGATCTATCCATAAATCATGATGATCTCCATGGGGTGTTCTATACCTCTCAAATGTTTTACCACCATCTTCAGATCTCCAGAATGCAACATTCATTATATAAACTCTATTTTCATTTTTAGTATCAGCATAGATTCTAGTGTAGTACCAAGCTCTTTGTCTTAAATTTCTATCACTATTTATTAATTTCCATGATTTTCCTGAATTTATAGATTTATATAGTCCACCATTCTCATTTTCTATTAAAGCATAAACAACATTTGAATTAACAGGAGAAACAGCGACTCCTGAAATCCCCCATATTCCAGAAGGAAGACCCTCATTTTTAGAAATGTTCATCCATGTTTCTCCTTCATCAGTAGATTTCCAAATAGCTGAGCCATCTCCACCACTTTCTAAGCTATATGGAGTTCTTCTAATATTCCATGTTGATGCATACATAACTCTCGGATTATCACTTTCAAAGGAAATATCAACAGCACCAGATCTTTCATTTGAATATAAAGTTTTTTTCCAGGTATTACCCCCGTCAATTGATTTATAAATTCCTCTTTTGTTTGAATTTTTAAATAAATCTCCCATTATAGCTAAGAATACAATATTTGGATTTTTGGGATGAATTGTGATCCTACCAACTTGTACTTGATCTATATCTAAATTTAATTTTTTCCAGGTTTCACCTGCATCTTCAGATTTCCAAAATCCACCATAACCTGGAGATACATTACCTCTAACAGTTTGTTCCCCTGTTCCAACATAAATAGTATTTGGATCAGATTTACTTACAGCTACTGCTCCTATAGATCCACCAAAATAACCATCTGAAATATTTTTCCATGTTTGACCTCCATCTATGGTTTTCCATACTCCACCTCCAGTAGCTCCCATATAAAATGTTTTTGGTTTTCCAACTACTCCGGTTACACTTGAAGCTCTTCCTCCTCTATATGGACCAATTGATCGCCACTTTAAATTTGGAATTTCAAAACTTGTGGTTTGTGAATTTTTTAATTTTGATTTTTTTTGAGATTTTAATTCAAAAGAAATAAGTGATATTAATATAATTAAGTATAATAAATTTTTCATTTTTTAATGGGTTAATTTTTTTAAAAATAAATAAATAAAATTAAATCTTTGATTAAAAAAGCATTGATTAATATTAGATTTTACTTTAGTTTATTGTTTTGACTCTTTTATGTTTTAATTTCTTAATAAGAAACTTTTAAATTCATTGTAAGATGCAATTTTTATTGATTTCTTTTTTTTATTTATTACAGAGTTTATTTGTTTAGGTAATTCTATTTTTAAATCTAAAATATTTTCAATTATTTCTAAAAATTTGCTTGGATGAGCAGTCTCTAAAAAAATACATTGATAGTTATTATTGGTTTTTAAAAAATCTTTTGTACCTAGAAATGCAATTGCTCCATGAGGGTCTGATATGTAATCAAATTTTTTATATAGTTCTACTATTCCTTTCTTAGTTTGTTCATCAGAATAGCTATAGCCTATTAAATTTTTTTTTAAAAATTTAAAATTATTGTCATATATTTTTTTAATCCTAACAAAATTGCTTGGATTTCCAACATCCATAGCATTTGAAATTGTTTGAACTGATTGTTTTGGATTATAAATTTTTGTTTTTAAGTAAATTTCAACACTATTATTTGAATTATTTGCTGATATAAACTTTTGGATTGGTAAGTTTAATTTTTGAGCTATCATTCCAGCACAAATATTTCCAAAATTTCCACTAGGTACTGAATAAGCTAAATTTTTAAAGTTATCATCCAATTTTTTATAACTAAAAAAATAGTAAAGTAGTTGAGGTATCCACCTACCTATATTTATTGAATTTGCAGATGTTAGATTCAATTTTTTATTAATATCTAAATCTAAAAATGCATGTTTTACCATTGATTGACAATCATCAAAATTTCCGTCTATCTCAAGAGCGGTAATATTTTTAGACAATGTTGTCAGTTGTTTTTCTTGAACATATGAAACTTTTTTACTAGGATATAATATAACAACATTGATTCCATCAATATTATAAAACCCATTTGCAACTGCAGCACCAGTATCTCCTGATGTAGCAACTAAAACTGTAATCTTTTTTGATGATTTTTTTTGATTAATAAAATGGCTAGTAAATCTTGACATAAACCTCGCACCAATATCTTTGAATGCCATAGTTGGTCCATGAAATAATTCTAAAACTGAAATATTTTTATTTAATTTGATTAAAGGAAAATCAAAATCTATTGTTTTTTCAATTATATTAATTAAATCTGTATCTGATATATCTGGTTTGGTAAACTGCCTTAGACATTCATATGCAATCTCAGTATTAGATAGTTTTTTTAATTCTTGAATAAAACTTTTTTTAAAAGGATTTATTTTTTGAGGATAATACAATCCTTTATCGGGGGCTATTCCTTTTATAAGTGCTTCTTTAAAAGAAACTGAATTAGATTTCTTATTTAAACTATAGTATTTCACTAGTTAAGATTTTGAAATGGTATAAATACCTCTTTTATTTATTTTTGAAACATGAGTTGAAAATTCAATATCAGAACTCGAATAAATATTTATAATTGATTTCTCAATTTTTTCTGCTATTTTTTTTCCTTTACAAAGAGAAAAAATTGAAGGTCCTGACCCTGAAATTGAGCAACCTAGTGCACCAGAATTCATAGAGTTTTCTTTTACTTCATCAAACAGTGGTATTAGTTTGCTTCTATGCATTTCAATTAATTCATCTTTTAATGAAGATTTAATTATATCATAATTATTAGTATGTAGACCATGAATGAGTCCTCCGAGATTTGTTAATTGTATTGTTGCATTTTTAAGACTAACATTTTTAGGTAAAATTTTTCTTGATTCTGAAGTTTTAATTTCTATCTGTGGGTGAATTATTACACAATATAAATCTTTAGGATATGGTAGACTAATGATGTTAAGAGGGGAAATATTTTTTACTAGAGTAAATCCTCCTAAAATTGCAGGAGCAATATTATCTGCATGTTCAGCATTGCTAGCTAGATATTCTCCTTTCATAGCAAAATTTAAAAGTTCTATTTCATTAAATGGATTTCCTAATAATTTATTTATGGCATAGACGCTACCTGCTGAACTTGCACCACTACTTCCAATTCCACTTCCTGGTTTTATTTTTTTAAATATTTCAATTTCAAAACCAAAATTAGGTTTTATTTTTTCTAACATAGCTGATGCTGAAACACCCGCAACGTTCTTTTGGATATCTTTAGGTAAGTTAAAACCTTCAATTTTAGTAATTTTTAAGCCTTTTTTTTTTGTTTTTTTTACAATCATTTCATCACCTAGACTCTCTATAGAAAAACCTAGAATATCAAATCCACATGCAACATTAGAAACTGTTGCTGGAGAAAAAATCTTTATTTCATTCATTTTATATATGTATTCTTAAGTATATATTTTAAAAATTTAATCTTCAATTTTAATTATAGATAAAGTGTTATTAAATATTTTGAAAATTTTAAATTCTTTTTTCCTAGATGAATAAATAATAGAAATAGGATGAGTAGAATTTATTGTAAAATCAATGAATGGCTCTAAATTATAATCATATAAGTATATTTTTTCTTCATTGTTATTTAGTATTGAAAATATTTCATTTTTAGAATTAAAATTATAATACTGATAAATGAAATTTTTATTATCAATGAAATTTAATTTCATACTCTCTTTGTCATTATTCTCTATAAAAATAGAGTTATAGTCAATAGATAATATCTTATTATATTTTCTAGTTGGATCTTGTATCATTTTAAATTTAGAATTAATAGACGGTCTATACATTTGATTAGTTGATATTATTTTTCCATTCATATTTATTTTATAAAAATTCCCCTTATCATTTATGATTTCTATAAAACTATTCTTTGAGTTAGCTCCCTTTATTAAATGAATTTTATTACTTATGGTTGAATTTAAATGTATAGGGAATCCTTTGTAATTTTCTCCTTTTCTATTTTTAAGATATATTTTTCCATCTTTTAAGATAACTATTATATAGTCTTTATCACTTATTCTAATGTGTCTTGGGGCTTCACTTAATTCTTCATCCATATTTAAAGGATTCCATCCTGATAACTTGTTTCCATTCTTATCTAATAAATAAATTTCACCATTTTCATTAGCTATAACTATTCTAATCCTTTTAGAGTTATCATAATCAATTATATTAATATAATCTATTTTAGATTTAGAAGGATTTAAGATTGGGAAACCTATTAGCTTATTTCCTTTTCTATCATAGCTATGAATTTTATTTTCTGTGCTAAAAAGAATCTGTTTTTTATTATTTCTATAATAATCAATTTGAAAGATTTTACTAATGATTTTTCCTTCAATAGAATCTTTCCAAATAGTTTTAAGTTCTTTTGATAAGTGATAAACATTAAAATTTTCATCTTGAGTAATTATTTCCACAGCATTATCGAGATGGCTAAAAATAATATTTGGCTTAATTATTAATTTGTTTTGAGCAGTAAATATTTTATTTGATTGAATTTTTTCTTTATCCAAAGATTCTGTTGACTTTTCTTTTAATTGGATAGTAAGATTTGTATAAAATTTATTTTTAAATCCTTTCATCTGTAGAGATATAAATTCAATATTTTTTAATATTTCATATTTTTTAGAAACTATTAAATTATTAATTACTTTTTTATAGTTAATTATTAAACTAATATTTGAATTATTGTTAAGTTTAGAAAGATGATTTTTATAATATGTTTCTTTATCCCATAGATTTTTATTTATGATATCATCAATATAATTTCTAAGAACCGATATCTTATTACTAAAAATTATAAACTCTTGATGGTTAAAATAAAAAATTGAAGATGAATCTTTTAAAAAGATTTTTTCTAATGATTTTTTGAAGGACTGTTCTTTTAAATTTTTAATATAATAATTTTTATACTCAATAGAATCAGTGGGATTATCCTTTATTATTTTATTTTTGAAAATAAATATTTCTTCATGAGAGTTTGAATAATTACTTTCAATTATTATTCTGCCAATTTCATATTTTGAATGATAAGAACTTAAATTTTTTTCATACTCTTTATTAATGATTTTTAATTCATTATTATTATTTGATATTACATGATAAAAGAAAATGGTATTGGTTGGGATTAGTTTAAACATTGATTCACTTATTGTAAAACTAGAGTTAAACTCTTTATTTATATTTGAAGTGAATCCATTCAAATAAAAATGATTATTAATATAATAAACGTCTAAAAAAGAACTTTTAGGGGCTAAATTAAGAGGAATTAAAGATTTTTTCTGATCAATAATAGAAATAATCACATTACCTAATTTATTAAAATTAAGATAAATGTTACCGTAGTCTTTTTCTAATTTTATTTGATTAAATAGATCTTCATTATTATGTTTAAATGATAATTTTTTATTTTTTGATGTTCTAATGACATCTTCAATTAACATTGAATTACTACTAAAGATTAAAAAATTACCTACAAATAAAAAATTATACTTTTTAGTACCATTTTTTATTTCATATATGGTATTTCTATTGTATATCCTTTCATTTACTGAATATTTTAATGAACTAATTTTAGAGAAAAAATTTTCTTTATTTATTTTATTTTTTTTTATAAAAAAAATAGGATCAATCTTATTTTTTGAGATAGTGTTTATTCCTATTAATAGTTTATTTTCTATAGAAAAATTTAATAGTTTATTTTCTAGAAACAAATTAATTGCATCAAATTCATCATTGATTAATTGAAATATCTCTTTATTTTTTATATCACTTTTATTTATATTTTTAAATTCATTCCAAACTTTATATGGATCATTTATTTCATAAATAATTGCCGTTTCATTTGAGATAAGGCTCCAAATACTTAATTTTTTATCTTTATTATAGAAATAAAATATTCCTATAATAGTCATTAAAAGAATAATTATAAATTTTTTATTCATAAGTATTTCTTTATAGTTTTTTTTGAAACTTTTATATGAATGTTAATATCAAGTTGTGAATTAATGATTTTTAATAATTTTCTATTTCTATTAAAAACATATGTTACTCTTCCAGGAAGTAGGCCAAAAAAACTTTTTGGAACACCGAATAGCTTTCTTGCATTTTTTTTTGGATCACTTAATAAATTATAATTGACATTAAATTTTTTTGAAAAATTTGAATGATTTTTAATACTATCTGAACTAATACCAAATATTTCTGTTTCAATATTTTTTAGTTCAGAATAAGAATCTCTAAAGTCGCAAACTTCTGTAGTACATCCGGGTGTATAATTTTTTGGATAAAAAAATATCACTAAAAATTTATTTTTAAATTTGTTAGGTGATATTAAATTGTTGAATTGATTATACAATGAAAATTCAGGCAAATTGTCACCTATTTTAAGTGCCATTATTGAAGGTTTTTAGTAAATTAATTATTATTTTAAAATTCATAATAACATTTAAATTTAATCATTTTAATATGAAGCAATATCATAATCTATTAAGAACAATTTTAGAGAAAGGGGATGAAAAATCGGATAGGACAGGAACAGGAACAATAAGTATTTTTGGTCATCAAATGAGATTTGATTTAAATGAAGGTTTCCCTTGCATTACAACAAAAAAAATCCATTTAAAATCAATCATTCATGAACTTCTATGGTTTTTAAATGGCGATAATAATATAAAATATTTACAAGAAAATAATGTTAAAATATGGGATGCCTGGGCAGATGAGAATGGTGATTTGGGGCCTGTTTATGGAGTTCAATGGAGAAAATGGAAAGATGATTCTGGAAATATACATGATCAAATTTCAGAATTGATTAATAATTTAATTAGTAATCCTCATTCTAGAAGACATATTATTAGTGCCTGGAATGTGCCCTATATTGATAAAATGGCTTTACCCCCTTGTCATACAATGTTTCAATTTTATGTAATAGAAAATAAGTTATCATGTCAATTATATCAAAGAAGTGCAGATGTATTTTTAGGTGTTCCATTTAATATTGCATCATATGCACTTTTAACTATGATGATAGCTCAAGTTTGTAAATTTGAATTAGGAGATTTTGTTCATACATTTGGAGATGCCCATATCTATTTAAATCACCTTGATCAAGTTAAACTTCAGTTATCTAGAGATTGTTATAAACAACCTAAGATGCTAATTAATAAGGATGTTAAAAATATTTTTTCATTTAAGTATGAGGATTTTTCACTTAAAGACTATGTTTATCACCCTCATATAAAGGGAGAAATTTCAGTTTAAATAATTCTAATTTTAAATAAGTTATTTAAAAACATATATTTGCAGCCTAATAAAAATTTTTTTCCTTAATAATAATCTATTAAAGAAATCTTAATATGAAAAATTATGTTATAATTTTATTTTTTTTAATTAATTTAAGTCTATACTCACAGTCTAATCAATTATTAGAATTAGATCTTAAACAATCTCTTGAAATAGCATTGGAGAACAATTTACAATTAAAAAGGAGTGAGATAAATAAGGAAATTCAGGATATAGGTTATAATCAATCAATTCTTCAACAGCTTCCTACTCTAAATTTATTTGGTAATTATGGTTCTAATTGGGGTAGATCAGTTGACCCAACTACAAACCAGTTTATAGGAAGTGAATATAGTAATTCTGGTATAGGTTTATCTTCAGGGATGACAATATTCAATGGTTTTTCAGTAAGAAATACTATAAAAAGAGCAAAATCACTACTTGAAAAAAGTGTTTTTGATTTAGAGAATACCAGAAATAATGTTATGCTTAGTGTTGTGAGTTCTTATTTAACAGTTTTATTAACTATGGATAGGTTGGAAAATGCAAAGTTTCAACTTCAGTCAACAAAAGAGCAACTTTCAAGAACTAGTAAGCTTGTTGACGCAGGATCTCTCCCATTAATTAATAGTTTAAATTTAGAAGCTCAAATAGCTGGTGATGAACTTAGTTTAATACAACAAGAAAATGCATATAGATTATCTATTTTACAGCTTAAACAAATTATGTTATTAGAAACTGAAAAGGAAATAGTTATAGTGAAGCCTCTTGTTAACATTTCACCTTCTATTGTTATTGAATCTAATACAAATGATATTTATAATCTAGCTATTGATGTATTACCTGAACTAAAAAGTGCGATAAAAAATGTTGAATCTAGTAAATATGACTTAAGAATTTCAAAAAGTGGTAGATATCCATCATTTACTGTATCATCAAATTTTAATACAAATTATTCTAGTTTTGCTAATAGACAAAGACAATTTTATGATGGTTTTACTATGACTCCAGTTACAATTGGCTATTTAACAAATAATCCTCTTGAAACTGTATCTACATTAACTCCATCTCCTAATATTACAGGTATTGATAAAGATTTCACTATGCTAGAACAATGGGAAGATTATCTAAGTAAATCATTGTCTTTCTCTATTTCAATTCCAATTTTTAATAGGTATCAAACTTCATCAAATGTTAAAAGATCAAAACTGAATAAAAAACTTGCCGATATTAATGTAACTGAAGCAAAAAATCAAATAAGGCAAACAATTGAGACTTCTTATAATGATGCTTTATCTGCATCTAAGTCATATTCTGCTTCATTAAAACAAGTTCAAGCATTAGAAGAATCTTTTAGGATTATAAAAAGTCAATATAATATTGGTGCAATAAATTTTACTGAATACCAAGTCTCAAATAATAATTTAGTGAAAGCTAAGAATGATTTGTTATCTTCAAAGTATGATTATATATTCAAATTAAAGGTATTAGATTTTTATCAAGGAAAAACTTTAACTTTTTAAATATGAAAAATAGGGTATTTGTTTTTATTGGAATTTTTTTAATTATAATACTAGTTGTTGCTATTGGAGGAAAAAAAATGGGATTTATTGGTGGGGTTGATCCAATTGAAGTAGAAATCATAACTGTTGAAAATGGTACAATCACTGAACTGGTTACTGCTTCTGGACAGATTAAGCCAGAGGTTGAAGTAAGTATTAGTCCTGAAGTAGCAGGTGAAATTATTGAATTAAATATAATGGAAGGAGATTTTGTTGAAGATGGAGATTTGCTTGTAAAAATAAGACCTGAAAATTTCATTAATGCTTTACAAAGATCAAGAGCTAATTATAATCAGGTAAAAGCTAACTTATCAAGTACTAAATATGGTCTTGCTAGATCTGAAGCTCAATATTTAAGGTCTAAATTAGAGTTTAACAGACAAGATAAATTATACAAGCTAAATGTAATTTCTGATTCTGATTATGAGCTTGCAGAATCAAATTTTAAGATTTCAAAACAAGATTTAGAGTCTGCAAAACAAAGTGTTCTTGCTAGTCAATATGTTGTTAAAAGTTCTAAAGCTAGTGTTGATGATGCTGAAGAAAATCTTAGAAAAACTAGCATCCTTGCTCCTATGAGAGGTACTGTTTCTTTACTAAGTGTAGAAGTTGGTCAGCGAGTTGTTGGAACTTCTCAGATGGCTGGAACAGAATTATTAAGAGTAGCTGATTTATCTATAATGGAAGTAGAAGTTGATGTTAATGAAAACGATATTGTAAGAGTTAGTATTGGTGATACCACAAATATAGATGTTGATGCATATACAACTTATGATGAATTTTTTAAAGGTGTTGTTACAGAAATTGCAAGTACAGCTAATCCTAAACCATCTGCTGATGCTGTTACTGAGTTTAAGGTAAAAGTTAGAATTTTAAATGAATCTTTTAGGAATTTGGTAGAAGTAGAAGGTATAAAAAATCCTTTTAAACCAGGTATGACTGCTAGTGTTGAAATTATTACTCAGATAAAAAAAGATATTATTATTGCACCTATTGCATCTGTAACCACACAATCTAAGAAAGATAGCACAGGCTTAGAAGTTATTAAACAGTATGTGTTTATTGAAAAAGATATGACTTCTAAAATGGTTGAGGTAACTACTGGAATTAGTGATTTTGAAAATATTGAAATTTTATCTGGTATATCTCAGGGTGATAAAGTAATTAAAGGTCCATATATAGCTATTTCAAAAAAATTAAAAGAAGGTAGTTTGATATCTGAAAGTAAATCATCTAAAGATAAATCTAAAAGTGAAGATGGATCAGGTGTTAGTATAGAAATAGATATGTAATTTCATTACAATCTACTTTTCATTTTTAATCATTAATCATTAAGTTTGTTCTTTAAATTTTGAAAAGATTTGGATTTATTCGAAAAAATATTAAGTAATAAGGGTCCCCTTGGAGCATATTCACATATAGATGATAATTATTACATGTTTCCTAAACTAGAAGGAGAGATTGGTCCTAGAATGCAATTTAAGGGTAAACAAATTTTGAATTGGAGTCTAAATAATTATTTAGGCTTGGCTAATCATCCCGAAGTAAGAAAAGCTGATGCTGAAGCAGCAAAAAAATGGGGTCTTTCATACCCTATGGGAGCAAGGATGATGTCAGGTAATACAACTAATCATGAAAAATTAGAAAAAAAACTTTCTGATTTTGTAGATAAGCAAGATTCTATTCTTTTAAATTATGGATACCAAGGTGTTTTATCCATAATTGATTCTTTAGTTGATAGAAAAGACGTTATTGTTTATGATTCAGAATGTCATGCGTGTATTATTGATGGATTAAGATTACATATCGGTAAAAGATTTGTTTATCCTCATAATGACATTGATAACTTAAAAAAGCAATTAGAAAGAGCAAATAAGATTTCTGATGAAACTGGAGGAGGTATATTAGTAATTACTGAAGGAGTTTTTGGGATGTCAGGTAATATGGGAGATTTGTCTTCAATTGTTGATTTAAAAAATAAATATAATTTTAGATTACTTGTTGATGATGCACATGGATTTGGAACCATGGGAAAAACTGGTGCTGGTGCTGGTGAAGAACAAGGAGTTCAAGATCAAATAGACTTATATTTTTCAACTTTTGCAAAGTCTATGGCAAGCATAGGTGCATTTGTTTCTGGTGATAGTGATATTTTAGATAATCTTAGGTATAAACTTAGATCACAAATTTTTGCTAAGTCCTTGCCAATGCCAATTGTAATTGGAAATTTAAAGAGATTAGAATTAATAAAAAATAGTTTAAAGTTTAAAGATAAACTTTGGCAAATTGTTAATGCTATTCAAGATGGATTTAAATCAAATGGTTTTAACATTGGAACAACGCAATCACCTGTAACTCCTATTATTTTAAAGGGGGGTGTTTATGAGTGTGCAAACATGATAAAAGATTTACGATCTGGGTATGGTATTTTTTGTTCTGGTGTAATATATCCAGTAGTTCCAAAAGGTATTATTATGCTAAGAATTATACCAACAGCATCACACTCTTTGGGTGATGTTAATGAAACAATTTCTGCATTTAAAGTTGTAAAAAAGAAGTTAGATGCAGGTATTTATCTAAAAATGGGAGAAAAAGGTTCTATTTTGTCTTAAAATCACTAAAAAAGCCTCTTTTTATATAAAATTCTACATTTTTTAATTAAATTGAGTCATACTATTTTTAATTTAAATTTTTATACAATGAGTAGATATGATGAATTAACTGGATTAGTAGAAAGTCTAGGTGGTGATTTTAATAAGTTTTATGGCAAAGGCAATAAAGCTGCTGGTACTAGAGTAAGAAAAGGTATGCAAACACTTAAAGTGTGGGCTCAAGATGTAAGAAAAGAAGTTCAGTCTCAGAAAAACGAAGATTAGTTTTAAGCTTGAATATCTTAATAAAAAGGTGGTATTTATGCCACCTTTTTTATTGGATTTTTTTTAAATAATGATAGAGTTTTTCAAGTCTATCTTTAATGTCAAATTCATTTTCTGTTTTTAAAATCATTTCTAATATTTTAAGTTTATTATATGAAAATCCTATTCTACATCTAGATAATGATTTTATTAAAATATTTTCCATTTCAGGATTTATTTTTAAGTCTAAATAGATTAAAAAATCATAAGGTTGGTATATAAATGAATTAACATTTTTATTTTTCCATTTTCCTAAAAAGTTAATATCACTCAATCTAAATGTTTTAAAGTATCTATTATCAGCATTATTTTTTTTTATAGCAGGTAATAAATCAACTTTTTTGCCATCTGATTTTAATTTTTTTACAAAATTATTTATTTCTTTTTGTTTGTTTTCATCAACATATTCATATAGTATTCCAAAATATTTAGAATTAACATAATTTAGAGATATTCGATTTACTCTGTATTTTTTATTTTCAATTAAATTTATTGTTGGTAATAAAAATTTCATATCATTTTACTAAAATTATTCTCAGATAATATATTAATATTTAATTCTAATGCTTTTATTTTTTTTTTTGGTCCAATATTTTCACCAGCCAATAAATAATCAGTTTTAGAAGATAAAGAACTTGTAACTTTACCTCCATTGATTATTATTTCTTTTTTAATTTCTTCTCTTGAATAACGTAAGAATGTACCTGAAACGACAAAAATTAAACTTTTTAAGTTATCACCTTTATTTATGATAGTTAATTCTTTTTCTTTAAGATTTAATCCTGATTTTTTAAGATTATTAATAATAGAAAGATTTGTTTTTATTGAAAAATATGAAACTATACTTTCTGCAATTTTATCACCAACTTCATTAACTGATATTATTTCATCAAATGTTGCATTTTTTAAAGCATCTATTTCTTTAAAATGTCTAGCAATTTTTTCAGCAGTTGTTTTGCCAACATACCTAATTCCTAAACCAAAAAGTAAGTTAGAGAAAGGTTGATTTTTTGAATATTTAATACTTGAAATTATATTATTACAAGATTTGTTTTTTAATGATCTTTTTTTTTCTTTCTCATTTATTTTAAATTCTAAGTCTATAATATCTTCATACTTGATATTATAGAGTTCAGAGATATCTTTTATTATATTCCTATTGACAAGACCTTTTATTGTTTCAGGCCCTAAATGCTCTATGTTCATTGCATTTTTACTTATAAAGTGTTCTATTTTTCCAAGAATTTGAGGTTTACAATACATTTTATTCAAGCAGTAATGATTTGCTTGACCAGTAACTTTTTTTAGTAAAGTATTACAAGATGGACATTTATTTATAAATTTTAATTTTGAAGAATTTAATGATCTAACATCAGTTTTGATACCAGTAATTTTAGGAATTATTTCACCTCCTTTTTCAATAAAAACTGTATCATTAATTCTTATATCTAGTCTTTTAATCTCATTTTCATTATGAAGAGAAGCTCTTTTAACAATTGAGCCGCTTAGTTGAACTGGCTCAAGTATTGCTACAGGGGTTATAGCTCCAGTTCTTCCGACTTGATATTTTACATCAATAATTTTAGTTATCCTGTTCTCAGCTTTGTATTTATAAGCTATTGCCCACCTTGGACTTTTACTTGTCATTCCTAATATCTTTTGTTTATTTAAATTATTGATTTTTATTACAATTCCATCAGTATCAACATCTAGTGAAAATCTTTTATTTTCCCAATTTTTAATATATTCTTTTACTTCAGAAATAGAATTACATTTTTTGAATGTATCTGGAATGTTAAAACCCAATTTTTTTAAATAGATTAAATTTTTTTCATGAGTCTGAATATTTATGGAATTAGAGTTTAGTGAATAAATATAACAGTTTAAATTTCTTTTTGATACAATGCTAGAATCTTGCATTTTTAATGATCCTGATGCTGCATTTCTAGGATTAGAAAATGGTGATTCATCATTTTTTATTTTTAATTGATTTATTCTTTTAAAATTTATTTTTGATAAGAATGCTTCGCCTCTAACTTCTAATTTTTCACTATTATCATTAATTTCTAATGGTAAACTTTTAATTGTTATTACATTATTTGAGATATCATCTCCTTTTTTTCCATCCCCTCGTGTTACAGCCCTTAAAAATTTACCATTAGAATATATTATACTAAGAGCTACTCCATCAAATTTTAGTTCACATGTGTATTCAATTTGATTATTTTTTAGGATCTTTTTTATTCTTTTATCAAAGTCATCAAGTTCTTCATCAGAATACGTATTGGATAATGAAAGCATTGGAGAAGAATGATTAATTGTATTAAATTCCTTAGTAATTTTTCCTCCAATCCTAATACTTGGAGAGTTATATGCATTGAATTCTGGAAATTGTTTTTCTAAACTAATAAGATTATCCATTTTTTGATCATATTCAAAATCAGAAATTTCATTTTTATGCTCATTGTAATAAAGCTGGTTATGGAATTCTAATTCTTTTCTTAATAATAGTATTTTTTCTTTTGCTAAATTTTTATTCATGTTTTATAAAATGTAAAATTAATTTAAGATTAAATTAACGGAATTACAATATGTTATTTTCTATTTTTTTCTTGCATATAGCGCACAATATAAGTTGACCATGATCTAGGTAGAATTCTATTTAAATTAACTAAAAATTTATTAAATATTCCTGGAATTGAAACTGTCACATTTTTTTTAAGAGCATTATACCCATATTCAGCAACTTTTTCTGGACTAGCTGTATTAAATTGTATTTTATTATTTTTGGTAGAAACATTTTTTTGAAAATTAGTATTTGTTTGCCCTGGACAAAGCACTGATATAGTTATATTTTTATCTTTAACCTCATTGGATATTGCTTCAGTAAAGTGTAGTATATACGCTTTTGTAGCATAATACAAAGCCATTAAAGGTCCAGGTTGAAAGGCTGCTAATGATGAGATATTTAAAATTTTACCATTATTTTTCTTAATCATATCCTTAAGAAATAGTTTAGTTAAATATGTAGTATTTAATACGTGAAGGTTAAGCATTTTTTTTTCAATGTTCCAGTCAGTTTCATAAAATTTACCGTGAGTTCCAAATCCTGCATTATTAATTAGAACATCTATATTTTCATTTTTCAATTTATTATAAATTTTTTTTGGGGATTTATCATCAGATAAGTCTTCTTTCAAAAATTTATAATTATTTGAATTTAAATTATATTTTAATTTTTTTAAATTTTTATCATTGTTATCAACAATAAAAACTTTGTATTTATCTTTCAATAGAAGTTTCACAAATTCTAGACCTATTCCACTTGCACCACCAGTAACTAAAGATGTTTTCATTGAATTAGCTTTATTTCATCACAAAGAAGCTCTATGGATTCCTTAGAATGAGTTGGAAAGTTAGCTATTCTTATTTGATTATCATTTTTACCATATCCTTTTCCAATAATTAAATTTTTTGCTTTTAATTTTTCAATAAACATTTGAGATGAACATTTTGTGTCTGCTACTATAACAGTTTTAGATTGAATTTCTTTATTCTTAATTGAACATTCTAGTAAATCATGTTTTTCAATAGTATCATAAATTAAAGTCGATTTATAATTAGTATCCTTAACTAATGTATTCATTCCATTTCTAAGGAGATCTCCTGAAACTTTCATGAGTAAATAAATTCCTAGAATATTTGGTGTTTCAGGTGTTTGGGATTTTAAGTTCATTTTATGTAATTTTTCTAGGGAATGATATGAGCCGGTTATACCCCCTAATTCATTTTTTTTTTCATAAGCTGATATGCATTTGTCATTATATATCCAAACTCCAAGACCTGGTGGTAGTCCAAAACATTTTTGGACAGAAAAATAAAAGGTATCTACATTTTTAGCTTCAAAAGATATGCTAGGAGATCCACTTGTACAGTCAAGGGCAATTAAGCTATTATTAAATTTTTTTCTGATTTGATTAATTGTATCATTGTTACACATTATGCCTGTACTTGTTTCATTTAAACTAACTGAAATTAATTCAAATTCATTTTTTATATTTTTAATCTTATAAGGCTCTTTATTAAAAAAATAACTTTTAGAGTTAATTCCATACATTTTAGTAAAATCATAAAATTTTTGAGAAAATGCACCATTAATTAAATGCGCAGAATTATCATATATTAGGTTTTGAATAATTCTTTCCCATACCTCATTTGCAGAAGATGTAAATGCTACATGGTAACCTTTTGGTAAATCAAATATTACTTTTAAGTTGTCAGTACAAGTTTTATATATTTTTTCAAATTCTATGCTTCTGTGAGAAATAGATGGAATTTGTTTTAAAAATGCTTTTTTTACATGGTCAAAGACTGTAAAATATAATTGAGATGGACCTGGGGTAAAAAAGATATTATTTCTCATATTTTTTAATAAAGAACTCTTAATCTTATGGTTCCTTTTATTTTTTTGAGACTTTTTATTACTTCTTTATTATACTCTCTATTAATATCTGTGATGACATATCCAATAGAATTATTTGTTTTAAGATATTGACCAACAATATTAATATTATATGAAGAAAGAATTTGATTTATTTTTAACATCACACCTGGTTCATTTTTGTGAATATGTATAAACCTGTGAGAATCTTTTTGTTCTGGTAGAAATAATTCAGGAAAGTTTACAGAACTTGATGAATTACCTGAATTAATATAATCTATGATTTTTTGAGGAACATAATTACCTATATTTTTTTGAGCTTCTTTTGTGTTTCCTCCAATATGTGGTGATAGAACAATATTTTTTAGACCAATAAGTTCAGATTCAAACTTTTGATTATTATTTAATGGTTCTTTGGGAAATACATCAATGGCAGCGCCTAATAACTTATTATTTTTTAAATTTCTTTTTAATGATTTAATATTTATAATATTTCCTCTACTGTAATTAATTAAAATAGAACCTTTTTTCATTAAATTAATTTCTTTGTCACCAATTAAATCAGTGTTTTGTTTTCTTCCGTCCACATGAATACTTAATGCATCAGAATCTTTTAATAATTTGTTCATAGATTCATATTTTGTAGCATTACCAATTGAAAGTTTATCAACTATATCATAATATATTACTCTCATTCCTAATGATTCTGCAATTACAGATAATTGAGATCCTATATTTCCATAACCTATAATTCCAAGAGTTTTATTTCTAATTTCAAAGCTATTAATAGAATTTTTTTTCCAAATACCAGTATGCATTTGATTAGACTTAACAATAATATTTCTTAATAAAATAATGATTTGTCCAATAACAATTTCTACAACAGATCTTGTATTACTATAAGGAGCATTAAATACAATAACACCATGATTTTTACATTCTTTAAGATCTATTTGATTCGTTCCTATACAGTATGCTCCAACAGAAAGAAGCCTATTTGCTGAATCTAATACTCTCTTGGTTAATATGGTTTTTGATCTAATTCCTAAAATTGAAATATCTTTTATTTTTTCAATTAATTTTTCTTCTTTTAAACTTCCGCTAAGAGTTTCAATATCATATCCTTCTTTTTCAAAGATAGTTTTTGCAACAGGATCAATCTTTTCAAGTAATAATACTTTTATTTTGTTTTTTGGAAATGATAATGCTTTTTTACTCATTTTAATTTAACTATAAATTCATCAAGCGATTTTACTAAAAAATCTGCTTTTTTTATTAATGATTCTCTTTTTATATTTTCTATATATAAATAAAAATAGTCTGCATAATTTTCTTTTTTTATTTCATAATCTGTGAACCCATCTCCAATAATATGAACGATCCCATCTAATTTTAATTTTTTAACAATACTCACTTTTCCTTTAGATTTTGACAAAGAATTTTTTTTATTATATCCAACTATATTTCCATTTAAATCATATTTAAATGAGTTAGCATATATATTATTATCTTTTATACCAAATGATTTAACTATTGGTCTAATTATTTCTATGAATCCACTTGATATAATATATATGCAATTAGCATTTTTTTTTATGAAGTACTTGTTTTTAACAAATGAAGATGAAACATGAGTTTTAATTATTTTGATTGTATCCTCAATATCTTTTTTTGTTGCACGGAGTAATTTGATTCTTTTTTCTAATGAATCTTTAAATGAGATACTTCCATTCATTCCCATTTTAGTAATTTCAGCAAATTTTTTTTCACATTTTTTACTGCAATTTTTAGAAACTTTTGCTAAAATATCTAAGGATTCTGTTTTTATAAATGTAGAATCAAAATCAATTATTATATTATTTTTCATTTTAATATTTATCTAAAATTTTTTTAACTAAGCTGTGTCTTAATACATCTGAGTTATCAAGAAAAGTAAATCCTATACCATTGACATCCTTTAATCTTTTTATAACATCATCTAATCCTGATGTTTGATTCTTATTTAAATCAATTTGAGATATGTCTCCTGTTACAATCATTTTAGAATTTGGACCTAACCTAGTTAAAAACATTTTTAGTTGTGATGGCGTTGTGTTTTGTGCTTCATCTAATAAGATAAAAGCATCTTTTAAAGTTCTTCCTCTCATATATGCTATGGGTGCGATTTCAATAGTTTTATCTTCTAAATATTTTTTTACCTTACTTATTGGAAGCATATCTTCTAACGCATCGTATATTGGATGAAGATAAGGATCAATTTTATCTTGAAGATCGCCTGGTAAAAAACCTAAATTTTCTCCTGCTTCAACTACAGGTCTTGTTATAATAATTTTTTTTACAGATTTGTTTTTTAATGCTTTAATTCCAAGTGCAACACTAACATATGTTTTACCTGTTCCAGCTGGACCAACAACAAAAACTAAATCATTTTTTGCATTAAGATTAATAATTTCTTTTTGATTGGATGTTTTAGCACAAATTATTTTACCATTTGATCCAAAAACAATTATTTCTTTTTCTTCATTACTTGACCCATTATTAATGTGGTTATTAATTGTTTTGTTATCTATTCTTCCAAATTTATCAAAATGAAATAACATTGAATAAATTATTTTTTCTACTTCTAGGAGTTGATTTTTATTCCCTTTAATTGATATTTTGTTTCCTCTAGAAACTATTTTAGTTTTAGGAAATGCAGATTCAATTTTTTGAATATTTTTATTTTGAATTCCTAAGAATTCTACAAGTTCTATATCTTTTAAATCTATTATTTTTTCTACCAAAATATATTAACCTTTTTTTTGATGCAAATTTAAAAATTATTCAATTTGCTTATGGCAATTATTAGTTTTATTTCTGATTTTGGATTATCTGATCATTATGTTTCTTCTGTAAAAGCATCAATTTTAAAGTATAATCAAAATCTAAAGATTATTGACATCTCTCATAACATTAAAAAATATGACATCTCTCATGCAGCTTATGTTTTCAAAAGTGTTTTCGATGATTTTTCAAATGAATCAATTCATATAATTTCTGTAAAACATGATAATAATGATGATATAATTTTATTTCAGTTAAATGGTCATTTCATAATTACTTATAATTCCGGATTAATAGGATTAATTGAACCAAAAGAATCTTATAATGCAATTTTATTGGAAGGTAACAATCACCCTACTTTTCCTGAGAAGTATATGGGAGAAATAGCTGCTAAATTAGCCTCTGGTATTAATTATACAACACTTGGTAATCCAATAAATAATATTAGGAAGTTTCTAAATAAAGAATCATCAATATCAAAAAACCAGGTTATTGGCTATGTTTTAAGGATTGATGATTATGGTAATCTTATAACTAATGTAACTTTATCTGATTTTAATAAAGTTTTATCTCAAAATTCTGGTTCTTTCGAAATAAATTTAGGAGGAGAAATTATTAACGCTCTATCTAAAAGTTATAAAGATGTTGATACTGCAGATATTTTTGCGCTTTTTAATTATAATAAAACATTAGAAATAGGGATGAATAAAGGAAATGCTTCTGAGCTTTTAGGTATTAGGGAACATGCTTCTATAAAAATTAATTTTTTATAGTAAATAATGTATTTTTGAAATTTTTTGCCAAAGTGGCGGAACTGGTAGACGCGCACGATTCAAAATCGTGTTCCTTCGGGAGTGTGGGTTCGATTCCCACCTTTGGTACAATTAATACGCTTATAAATTTATTTTATAATTACTTATGAATAAAACTAAATCTGAAAAAACCATTATTGTAGGTATAATTAATAGAGATCAAAATCAGAAGAAATCTAATGAATATCTTGATGAACTTGAATTTTTATCTTTAACAGCTGGAAGTCAAGTTGATAAACGATTTACTCAAAAAATTGATGTAACTAATCCAAGTACATTTATTGGAAGTGGGAAAATGAATGAAATTTTAAAATATGTAAAAGAAAATAATATTAATACAATAATTTTTGATGATGAATTATCTCCTGCTCAAGAGAAAAATATTAGTAAAATTCTTAATATTAAAGTTTTAGATAGAACAAATTTAATTTTAGATATTTTCGCTCAAAGAGCTAAAACAAGTTATGCGAGAACTCAAGTAGAACTTGCACAATGTCAATATTTATTACCTCGTCTTAGAGGTATGTGGACTCATTTAGAGCGTCAAAAAGGAGGAATTGGCATGAGAGGTCCTGGTGAAACAGAAATAGAAACAGATAGAAGGATTGTTAGGGATAAAATTTCTCTTTTAAAAGATAAAATCAAATCAATTGATAAACAAATGTCAGTTCAGAGAGGAAATAGAGGTAAATTGGTACGTGTTGCACTTGTTGGTTATACTAATGTAGGTAAGTCAACTTTAATGAATACAGTTAGTAAGTCTAAAGTTTTTGCTGAAAATAAGTTATTTGCAACTCTTGATACAACAGTTAGAAAAGTAGTAGTTGAAAATCTTCCATTTTTGATGGGAGATACAGTAGGTTTTATAAGAAAATTACCTACACAATTAGTCGAGTCATTTAAAAGTACATTAGATGAAGTAAGGGAGGCTGATATTCTTCTACATATTGTTGATATTTCACATCCTAATTTTCAAGATCATATTGAATCAGTAAATAAAATTTTAAAAGAGATAGACTCTATGGATAAACCTATTATTATGGTTTTTAATAAGATAGATATTTATAAATATAAAGAATTTGATGAGTCTAATTTACTAGAAGAGTATTCGGAAGATCATTATACTTTAGATGAATGGAAAAAGACTTGGATGGCAAAAACTGCTGATAATACTATTTTTATTTCTGCAATCACAAAAGAGAATATAAAAGAATTTAGAAAAAAAATATATTTAGAAGTTAGAAAAATACATATTAAAAGATTTCCATATAATAATTTTTTATATCCTGATATTGAAGATTAAATTTTTATAATGAAGAAAAAATTAATTGAATCAATAAAATCTGGAATAGGAAGTTATTTTATCCTTATTTCTTTTAATTATATTATTTATATAATTTTTGATTGGTCAATTTTAAATGAATTAATTCCTTCTTTTTCATTGAATTTCCTTACCGTTTCTATTTTTGGGATAACTATTATGAGTATAGTAGATTTTTTTTTTTATAAGGGTAAGTATTAATTTTTTTGATAAAATTAAAAATTTATATATTTGATTAATCTAATAACCTAAAAATGAAAAATAAAATTATACTATTAATAACTCTAATCTCTTTTATATCTATTGATATTTTATCACAAAAGAAGAATCAACAGATTTTAAAAACAAACTTATTTGATAATATTCAAGTAAGAAATATTGGGCCAGCTAAGGTCTCTGGTAGAATAACAAAGGTTATTAAGGATCACTCAGATAAAAGCATTTGGTATGTAACAGTGGCTTCAGGTAATATTTGGAAAACTGAGAATGCAGGAACTACTTGGATTCCAATATTTGAAAACTATGGATCATCTTCAATTGGGACAATTACTATGGATCCTAATAATTCCAAAATACTGTGGGTTGGTTCTGGAGAGAATAATAGTCAAAGATCAGTAGGCTTTGGAGATGGTATTTATAAAAGTATCGATGGGGGAATCACATGGGAAAATATGGGACTTAAAACATCTGAACATATTGCTAAAATTATAGTTGATCCAAATAATTCTGATAATATTTTTGTGGCATCTCAAGGGCCACTTTGGAGATCTGGAGGTGAAAGAGGGTTATATAATTCTATTGATGGTGGTAAGACTTGGTCTAGGATACTACATGTTAACGATGACACAGGAATATCGGATGTGGTTATGGACCATGAAAATAATAATGTTATGTATGCAAGTACATACCAGAGAAGAAGACATTTTGGAATAATTATTGCTGGTGGTCCAGATGGTGGGATTTTTAAATCTATTGATAAGGGAAAAACTTGGAAAAAGTTAAAAAATGGACTCCCTGGAGGAGATTTAGGAAGGATAGGACTTGCTATTTCCCCCCAACAATCAAATGTTGTTTATGCTTTAATTACAGCTAAAGAAAAAACTAAAGGTTTTTACAGATCAGAAGATTATGGTGAGACATGGAAGAAAATGAGTAATTATCAAGTTGTAGACTCTCAGTATTACGTTGAGATATTCCCTGATCCTCATCAATTTGATAAAGTATACTCTGTAGATATGAGGTCGTATGTTACTGAGGATGGAGGGAAGACATTTAATAGAATCCCTGAAAATAAAAAACATGTTGATAGTCATGATGTTCTTTTTGATCCAAATGATCCAGATTATATTATGATTAGTTGCGATGGAGGTATATATGAGAGTTTTGATAAGATGAAAACATGGAGATTTATTGATAATCTACCTATCATTCAGCTTTATAGGGTTGGGATTGATAATCAGAAACCATTTTACAATGTCTATGGTGGAACTCAAGATAATGATAGTTTTGGAGGTCCTTCTAGAACAAAAAATAGGTCTGGTATCAGAAATAGTGATTGGTTTGTTACAACAGGAGGAGATGGTTTTCAGGTTAGGGTAGATCCATCAGACCCAAACATATTATATACTATGTCTCAGTATGCAGGAATAATGAGATATGATAAGTCAAACGGAGAAAAAATTGGAATTAGGCCACAGCCAGGTCCTAATGAATCTGCTTTTAGGTGGAATTGGGATTCACCTCTTATAATTAGTCCTCATAATACTGATAGGCTTTACTTTGCTGCAAATTATTTATTTAAGAGTGACGATAGAGGAGATTCGTGGGAAAAAATTAGTCCAGATCTTACAAGAAATGAGGATAGGAATAAGAAAAAAGTAATGGGAAAAATATGGGGTATCGACGCGATTTTTAAAAATGTTTTTACTTCTCCTCTTGGAACAATAGTTGCTCTTGATGAATCAAGACTTCAAGAAGGATTAATTATTGTTGGTACTGATGATGGGCTTGTTAAGGTAACAAGAGATAACGGTAATAATTGGGAAACTTATGAGAACTTTAATGGAGTTCCATCAAGAGCCTATGTTACCGATGTTATTGCTTCAAAGCATGATATTAATACAATATATGTATCATTTAACTATCATAAATATGGTGATTTTAAACCATATCTTATAGTTACAAGAGATGGCGGGAAATCTTGGAATTCTATTACATCTAATTTACCTAAAAACAATTTTGTATGGACAATAGTTGAAGATCATTTAAATCCTAACTTGCTATTTGTCGGGACTGAATTTGGTATGTTTTATTCTGTTAACGCAGGTAGCTCATGGAATGAATTTCAAGCTGTTCCAACTATTCCTATAAGAGATCTGGAAATTCATGAGGGTGAAGACGATCTTGTAGCTGCTTCATTTGGTAGAGGTTTTTATATTGTTGATGATTACTCCCCAATAAGAGAGTTTAAAAGTGAATTATTATCAAAAGAGGCTCACTTATTTTCAGTCAAGGATGTGTACCAGTATATTGTTGCTTCCCCAGAAAAATCAGCTACGGGTCACAACTTTTTTTCCTCACCAAACCCTACTTATGGGCTTAAATTATCTTATTACTTAAAAGATGATTTAAAATCAAGATATGAGTCTAGACAGGAGGATGATAAAATAAAGTTTAGTAGAGGTGAGACTATTAATTATCCTACAACTCAGGTTTTAGAAGAAGAATCTAAGGAAAAAAATCCTCAGATACTAATTACAATAATGAATAGTAAAGGAGATATTATAAGAAGGATTAATGCAAATAGAAATAAAGGTTATCACGAAAAGTATTGGGATCTGAGAACTTTTTCAAATAGAAATATTGATGAAGAAAATAATTATTCTGGCCCCTTAGTACCTCCAGGTATTTATTCTATTCATTTAGAAAAATTTGAAAATAATATTTTAAGTTCGTTATCAGATAAAATAAAATTTAAAGTTGAGCAATTAGGAAGTAAATCATCCCAAGCTGATAGGGAGAAATTATTTACCTTCCAAGTTAAGTTTGACAGGCTATTTTCAAAGTTTAATAAACTTGTTTCCGACATTGAGGATGCTATAGAAACGGTTGATGGGGAAATTAATAAAGTAATTAATTCTTCAACTGACAAAGATGTTAAGTCATTGAATGGCAAAAAGGGTGCTCTGATGGATTTAAGATTGATATTGACTGGCACTAGGAGTCTAGATGACTATGCAGATGTATATTCTGGATCTTCGCCGTCAGTACAAAGCAGATTAGGAGGCATGAGTTGGGAGTTAAATAATACTACATCTTTACCTACCAAAACTCATGAAATGACTTATGAAATTGCTAATGGTGATTATAATGATGTATTAAAAACCTTTAATGAGTTAATGGATTAGAGTATTTTTTTTAGAGTTTTTGAAATAATTTTTTCCATTTTCAAGTATCCCTTTTTATTGGGATGAACTCCATCATATCCATTAAAATCATCTCTCCAGTATGTTAATTCATCTTTGAGTCCATCTTTCTTATCTTTCATTGATGAATGATAATCAACATATGTAGCTTCACCAGATATACAAAAATCTTTTAAATTTTTATTAAGAAAAATTATGTCATTGCTAGGGTATATTCCTGGATTCCATAGAAATTCATATGCAGGTAAAATAGAACTTAGTATGACTTTAATATTATTATCATTTGCGATTTTTATAATGGACTTTATATTTTCAAAAATATCTTCTAAAGAAATAGGACCGTTATTTTGTGCTAGATCATTAATTCCTGCTAGAATTACAACACAATAAGGTTTTTCATCTACTACATCTTCTTTAAACCTAAGTAACATCTGATCAGTTGTTTGACCTGAAATACCTTTGTTTATATATCCATTATTAGAAAAGAACTTTGTGTAGTCACTCCAACTTTGGGTAATTGAGTTACCAAAAAAAATAACTTTATTATATTGCGAATAATATTTTTGGTTTTCTAGATTTGAAGATATAACATCAACGTTAATTAAAGTAAATAAAAGAGGTATATTAAACATTAATTTGATCATGAAACACAATCTATTATTTTTTATTTTAATAATAATATCAAATTATAGTTTTTCTCAGATTTTACCATCTTATCAAGGTTCTCATTTTAAAAAAAGAGCTATAATAGAGTCAAATCTAATTCTTCATCTAGATGCAAGTAATTCTTCATCTTTCGATTCTGATAATCTTACAGTATGGAATGATTTATCTTCCAGTAATAATGATTTTACATTAAAAAATGGAGGAGTTAGTTTTTCTAGTGATGATGGAGGTAGTCTTGTTTTTGATGGTTATGATTATTTCTGCATTAATCCTATAAGTAATTTGAATACTAATAATCTTACAATATCTCTATGGATAAAAGTGAATTCTATGAATCTTAACGGTGTACTTGTTGAATCATCTAGAACGCCAACTGATATTGATGATGAATTTATGTTCCAAGTAAATCAGAATACAGGTAAATTAAAATTTTGGGATCATGATGGATCATATGGTTTTAATACTTTTTCTTCATCATCGGTTTTAGAAAGTCCCGTAGCATGGAAATTTGTTACATTTACAAAAAGTGGGACAACTGGAAAATATTATATTAATACTTCATTAGATGATTCAATAACTGCTTCTCATAATGTTAATTATGGATCTGATTGGTTTTGTATTGGCAGAGATTACAGGCATGATTCAAGTATGGGTAGTCAAAGTAATCGTCTAGGATTTGATGGAAATATGGGTGCTGTTTATGTATATTCTTCTACACTTTCACAATCTGAAATAGAGAAAAATTTCAATTCGACAAAATCAAGGTATGGGTATTAACTTTATAAGAGTGCAGCACCATAAACACCAGCACTATCTCCTAGTTTAGGCCTTAAAATTGGGGTTTTAAAGGTTGGGTTAAATACGTGATTTTTTAGTTCATAATATCCTAGAGTATATAGTTCATTTATGTTACTAAGACCACCTCCAATAACTATTATATCAGGATCAATAATATTTACTACATTAGATAAACCTTTTCCAAAATATTTTATTAGTCTATTAAAAGTTTTTTTTGCAAAAGGATCAATATCTTTATTTTTATAAATTTCTTCAAAAGAAAGTTTTTTCCCAGATATTAAATTATAATATTTTTGAAGAGCTCTTCCAGAAATAATAGACTCAATACATCCTTTTTTGCCACAGTAGCACATTTCTCCATCATCTTTGATAATTGTGTGTCCCCATTCGCCTCCAATACCTTGATTTCCAAATAATGTTTTGTTTTCTATTATAATGCCTCCACCAACTCCAGTCCCCATTATAATGCCAAAAACCACTTTTGCATTTGGCATATAATCATGAACTGCTCCAAATTTTGTTTCTGCAAGAGCAAAACAATTTGCATCATTTTCTATACTAACTTTTTTATTTAATATTTTTTCTAAATCATTTTTTATTGGTTGATTATTTAGACTTTGAGAATTTGAATTTTTTAGTAGATTTGATTCAGGGTCTAATGTTCCAGGTGTTCCTATTCCAATTTTATTGAATTTATAATTTACTTTTTCCTCTAGATCATCTACCAATTTTTTAATATTAGTGATAATGTGTTTATATCCTTTTTTTTCTTCAGTATTAATTCGTAATCTTTTAATTTCTTTAGGTGAGCTTTTAGATTCGATAATTATACCTTCAATTTTTGTTCCTCCTAAGTCAATTCCAAGTAGCATAATACATATATAAGTTTTATATTGGCAAAATAGTTATTTCCATGCACAACAAAAAAATTTTTTCTTGGTCTATATCAGTAGCATTAGCAGGATTCTTATTTGGCTTTGATACTGTAGTTATATCTGGTGCAAATCTTCCAATTAAAGAATTATGGAATACTTCACCTAGTTTTCATGGTATTTTTATTATGTCAATGGCATTATGGGGAACTGTAATTGGTTCAATATTTGGATCGATACCATGTGATAAAATTGGAAGAAAATCAACTCTTTTTTGGATAGGGATACTTTTTTTCATTTCAGCTGTTGGTTCAGCTTTAGCAATGGATCCATACTTCTTTTCTTTTTTTAGATTTATAGGAGGAGTTGGAGTTGGAGCTTCAACGGTAGCATCTCCAACATATATTTCTGAAATATCAAATAAAGATAATAGAGGAAAGCTTGTTGCTTTATATCAGTTTAATATTGTTTTAGGAATACTTATTGCATATTTTTCAAACTTTTTATTAAAAGACTTTGGTGGAGATTTAGATTGGAGATATATGCTTGGGATAGAAGCAATCCCTGCTTTTTTTTATATTCTTTCTATTTTAAGTGTTCCAAAAAGCCCTAGATGGCTTATACTTTTTAGAGATGATATAGGTTCGGCAAGAAAAATTCTGTCTCAAATTTATGATGAAAAAGAGGTAGAAAATAAAATTTTGAAAATTAAGAATTCTATAATTAATAAAAAGTCAGAAAAATTATTTTCAGGAACATTTAATTATCAAATTAAATTAGCATTTTTATTATCATTTTTTAATCAACTTTCTGGAATTAATTTTGTTTTATACTATGCTCCTGAAATTCTTCAAACAGCAGGATTTGGTACTTCTGATTCTCTTATGAGCTCAATATCGATTGGTTTTATAAATTTAATCTTTACTTTGGTAGGTCTTAGATTAATTGATAGCTATGGTAGAAGAAATTTAATGTTTATTGGCTCTATTGGATATATTATAAGTCTTTTTACAATAGGTATATGCTTTGTATATCAACTTGATTCATTTATTTTATTATTTTTTATACTCGTTTTTGTTGCATCTCATGCTATAGGTCAAGGAACTGTAATATGGGTTTTTCTATCTGAAATATTTCCTAATCATATGAGAGCTAGTGGACAATCATTTGGTACTGCAGTTCACTGGATTTTTGCAGCATTAATCACAGCTTCAACACCAATAGTTATTAACTTATTAGGAAATAATCCAGGAATGGTTTTTTATTTATTTGCAATAATGATGATTTTTCAGTTACTATTTGTAGTTAAGATGATGCCAGAAACAAAGGGAATCTCCCTTGATAAAATGAATTTTTAATATTGTATTATTTTTTTTTACCAAATATTTTTCTAAATAGCATAGCAATAGGGTCATAAAATCTATCAACCACTCTTTCTTTTAAAGGAATAATTGCATCATCTGTTATTTGTATTTCTTCAGGACAGACTTCAGTACAACATTTAGTTATATTACACATACCTGATCCGTGATCATTTTTAATATCAGAAATTCTATCAGCTCTATCATAAGGGTGCATCTCTAAACTAGCGAGTCTTGCCATGAATCTAGGACCAACAAATTTTTCTTTAGCATCATTATCTCTAACTACATGACAAACATTTTGACATAGGTAACATTCTATACATTTTCTAAAGTGTTGTACTCTGTCAACATCTTTTTGCATCATAACAAAATCTTTTTCTGTATCTTTTTTAGATGGTGAAAATGGTGTAATTTTTTTGTTTTGTTCATAATTCCATGAAACATCAGTTACAATATCTTTTATTACTGGGAATGATTTTAAAGGTGTAATAACTACTGTCTGGTCTTCTTCAAATTCATTCATTCTAGTCATACATGCAAGCTTTGGTTTCCCATTAATTTCAACACTACATGAACCACATTTTCCAGCTTTACAATTCCATCTGCATGCAAGGTCATTAGCTTGATCAGCTTGAATTCTATGAATAGCATCTAAAACAACCATTCCTTCTGTTATTTCACATTTATAGCTTACTAATTCTCCTCTTTCATCATCTCCTCTATAAATTTTAAAATCTCTTTTACTCATTATTAAACTTTTAATTTATTATGATCAATTTTCACTTCTTTTTCTAAATCATTAAGTTCGGAATGTGCTATTCTCTTTAATTCTTCATCAGGATTTGTACGTAGAATTTTAGTAGTTTCCATCTTTCCATCTTTTCCTTTTTTACTTACAATATTATACTTTATCCATTCTTCTCTTTCAGAAGGAAAGTCTTCTCTAGTATGAGCACCTCTGCTTTCTTCTCTTAAAAGTGCAGATTTAGAAACACTTTCTGCAGATATTAGAAGATTTCTTAAAGCTAGTGCTTCATGCCATCCTGGATTAAATTGACTTGAACCAGGGGCTTTGACATCTTTAAATTTATTTTTTAACACATCAATTTCTTTAATTCCATTTTCAATTTCTTTTTTTGTTCGAATTATTCCAACATTATACTGCATATTTTTTTGAAGTTCTTCATGAATTAGGTAGGGATTACTACCATTTTCTCTTAATAAAATTGAGGTAGCTCCTTGTATAATTTTTCTTATATCATTATCATCAATTTTAGGAATGGAGCTAATATTTTTAGAATATTCTGCTGCTTTAATACCTGATAAATTCCCAAAAACAAGTAGATCAGATAAAGAATTTCCTCCTAATCTATTAGCCCCATGCATTCCTCCTGCAGCTTCTCCACAAGCAAATAATCCATTAACATTAGTCATAGTAGTTTCAGCATTCACTTTTATTCCTCCCATAAAATAATGACATGTAGGACCAACTTCCATAGGCTCTTTAGTTATATCAAGTTCAGCAAGTATTTTAAATTGATGATACATTGATGGTAGTTTCTTTTTAATATCTTCAGCATTTCTTTCTGTAGCTATATCAAGATATGCCCCACCATGTTTTGATCCTCTCCCAGCTTTAACTTCAGAGTTTATAGCTCTTGCAACAACATCTCTAGTGAGAAGTTCTGGAGGTCTTCGCGCATTTTTATCTCCATTTAACCATCTAGCTGCTTCTTCTTCAGTATCAGCAGTCTCATTTGCAAATTTTTTAGGTATATAGTCAAACATAAATCTTTTTCCTTCACTATTTTTTAATATACCACCTTCACCTCTTACTCCTTCTGTTACAAGAATTCCTTTAACTGATGGTGGCCAAACCATTCCAGTTGGATGAAACTGGTTGAATTCCATATCTAATAATTCAGCTCCAGCTTCATATGCCATACCGTAGCCATCACCAGTATATTCCCAGCTATTCGAGGTTACCTCCCAAGCTTTTCCAGCTCCTCCTGTAGCAAAAATTAGAGATTTTGTCTCAAAAACTATAAATTCTCCAGTTTCTCTGTACATACAAACTATCCCCGCCACTTTACCTGATTTATCTTTTAAGATATCAAGAGCAGTACACTCCATTTGAATATCTATACCTTGGTGTATTCCATGATCCTGTAAAGTTCTAATCATTTCTAAACCAGTTCTATCTCCAACATGAGCTAGTCTTGGATATCTATGTCCTCCAAAATTTCTTTGATTAATTAATCCTTTTTTTGTCCTATCAAATACTGCTCCCCAATGTTCTAACTCCCTAACTCTTTTTGGAGCATTTCTGGCATGAATTTCAGCCATTTTCCAATTATTTAGCATTTTTCCACCTCTCATAGTATCTCTAAAATGAATTTTCCAGTCATCCCTATTATCAACATTTCCTAGTGCAGCAGCCATTCCTCCTTCAGCCATAACAGTATGAGCTTTTCCAAGTAAAGATTTACAAACTAATCCTACTTTTATTCCTTTTTCTTGAGATGCTGAAATTGCAGCTGATAATCCAGCACCACCTGCACCAATAATTAGTACATCATATGAAATTCTTCTTATATCTGAAATGTCTAGCATAATATTATAATCCCCAAGTATTTATATCACTAATTATTCCCATTGATACTAGTCTTACATACACATCAGAAAATCCAACCCATACAAGACTTAACCAAGCAAATAATTGATGTCTTCTATTTAATAACGTAACTATTTTCCAACTGTTGTGAGAAACTTTATCTCTATAAAGACTACATGAATAACAATCAAAATTTCCACCTATAAGATGTCTTATTGAATGGCATCCAAAAGTATAACATCCAAGTAAAATAGGATTTATTAAGAGTATTATACTTCCAACTCCTATACCAAAATTACCATTATTAAAAAATGATAAGTACGCATCATAACTTAATAGAAAAATGAAAATCACAGCAAAATACATTGCATACCTGTGAATGTTTTGAAAGATTAGTAAACCTGATTCACCTTTATACTCATTACCTGTTATTTTTGAAGGAAGTCCTTTTACTGGTTGAATGGAACATGCAGGAGGGGACCAAGCAAATGCTCTATAATAAGCTTTCCTGTAATAATAACATGTAAATCTGAAAGAAAGAGGGAATATCAAAATTAACCATGCTGGTGATTGTCCAGGAAGCCATTGAAGCCATTCTGGCCATGAACCGAGTAGAGCATGGTCCATTGGTGGAATACCAAGTTTTGTAGAATCTATAAATATTGTAGGAGAATAAAAAGGTGATAAATAACCACCAAAACCCTCATTTCCACCGCTCCACCAGAAGTATTCTCCTTGCCAAGCTGCCCAGGTAGAGTAAATTACGAAGGATAAAAGTCCTAATAAAACGAGTAGTGGTGAAATCCACCATCTGTCATCTCGTAACTTATTAGTCAATAAGTTATTTTTTAACATATATTTTTACAAAAGTTAACAAATATATACTCCAAAATTCATGAAACAAAAGTTTTAAAAAAATTAAATTTCATAAGTTTTTCCTAACTTAGTATAGCCTTAATAATATTATAATTTTGGGTATAATAATGATTAAATTTTTTTCTTTTTTTTTGTTTTATACAAATATTTTATTCTCCCAAGATACGGTTAATATAGTTACATATAATTTATTAAGATATAATACTTCAATAGAAAGGAATTTGAATTTTGAAAATATTATTGAATATTTAAAGCCTGATGTATTAATTACTCAGGAGATGGTTGGTCAAGAGAGTGTTGATAATTTCCTGAATAATATTCTTAAAAATGTAGATGATAAATATAAAGCTGCAGATTTTATAGACAATGAAGACACTAACATAGATCAAGGTTTATTTTATAATTCAGAAAAATTTGATTTTGTGTCTACATCCTATATTCAAGGATACCCTAGACCTATTTATATTTTTATTCTTTATCATAAAGAAACTGCTGAGCAATTTGTTATTTATAATTTACATTTGAAAGCTTCTAAAGGAGGAGATAATGAATTAATTAGAAGTGACCAGGTAAAAGAATTAAAAAATTATATTTCAGAATCTGATTCTAAGTTTTTTATAGTTGCTGGAGATTTTAATATTTATTCAACAGAAGAAAGTGCTTATAAAGATTTGTTTTCAATTACTGAATCTGGAAAAGGTAACCTACATGATCCAATAATTTTTTTTGGAGTTTATAATGATTCTATAAATTCAAAAATACACACTCAATCTACAAGAATAACTCAATTTGGAGGTGGATCTCACGGTGGTCTTGATGATAGATTTGACTTTATTTTATTTTCAGACTCAGTGATGTATGGAGATAGAATATTTTTCATTGACTCTACTTACAAGTCTATTGGAAATGATGGTTTACATTATAATTCAGCTTTAAATGTCAGCCCTAATCAATCTGTGCCAATGAATATTGCAAACTCCTTACATGGTGCGTCAGATCATTTACCTGTTTCTGTTAATATTATTTTTAGTAAAGAGAAAATATTTAGGGAAGTATTAAATGTTGAGTCTTACTCTATAATAGATAAAATATTAATTTATCCTAATCCATCTAATAACAAACTTTTTATTGAATCAAAAGATGAAATGATTCAAAATATTGAGATTTTTTCTCTAAATGGATTAAAAATTATAGATGAGTATGTTAATTCAAATTATCATATTTTAAATATATCTAACTTATCACATGGTAATTACATAATTAATTTGAATTTTAATAATTCTTCAGAGAGAGTTAAAATTGTAAAAAAATAATATGAGACAACTAATTATAATTTTTATTCTAAATTTTATTTTTTTTGATTCTTTTTCTCAAAAGATTCAAGCTGATTTACACACTCTTGCTTTTTATAATCTTGAAAATTTATTTGATACTATAAATGATGTTAGAAAAAATGATGAGGCAAGTCCTATTATGGAGACATCAATGAATAGATCTTTTGTTTACTGGGAAAAATTAGAAAATTTATCTAAAGTTATTTCTGAAATAGGCTTATATGAGACTGGTTCTTTACCAACTTTAATTGGAGTTTGTGAAATAGAGAATAAGTTTGTTGTTGAGGACTTAATAAATACAGGAAAACTTAAGAATATAAATTATGATATTTCTCATTTTGATTCTCCGGATAGGAGAGGTATTGATGTTGGATTAATATATAATAGAGATCATTTTGAAATTGTTAGAGAAAAAAGTGTTTTATTAAAATTATTTGATCCGGTTAGTGGTAATCAAATCTTAACAAGAGATCAACATCTAGTAGAGGGATTACTTGATGGGGATAAAATTTATATTATAATTAATCATTGGCCTTCAAGGTATGGTGGAGCTGAAAAATCAAAAGCATTTAGAAATAAGGCGGCAGAATTAAATAAGTCTATTATTGATTCGATATTTCAAGTAGATATTAAAGCAAAAATTTTTACAATTGGTGACTTTAATGATGACCCTACTGATGAAAGTATAAAGATAATCTTGAATGTTGAGAAAGATCAAAATAAAATATATAAATCAGAAATGTATAATCCATATGAAAAAATGTTTATTGATGGTTTTGGAACCTTAAAGTATAGAGGAAAATGGAACATGTTTGATCAAATTATAATTAGTAAAAATTTACTCAAAAATTTTAATGTAAGTAAATTTTATTTTGAAGGTGCATACATTCACTCTAAACCATATCTTATGAATCAATCTGGGAATTATGAGGGTTATCCTTTTAGAAGTTTTGCTGGTGGAAATTTTATTGGAGGATATAGTGATCATTTGCCAGTGTATATAATACTAAAATTGGAACAAAAACTCCTTTAATTTAGTATAATATTGTATAATATTTGCGTTAAATAAATACATAGAAATCATTATATGTTTAAAGCTTTGATGAGGTTATTATTTTTAATTATAGGAATATTTTATTCTAATAATCTTTTTGCAACTCATATAAGAGCTGGAGAAATAATTGCAAAAAGAATATCTACAACTAGTTTAACTTATGAATTTACAATAATAGGTTATACGGATACTGGATCGGAAGTAGAGTTTGGTGGAGGAAAGTTTGATTTTGGAGATGGAAATGTAATTGAGATTTTGGATGAGGTAGCTCTAACTAGTCAAAAAATACTTTTAGATAATCAAGTGGCTCTCAATTTATTTAAAATAACACATACTTTCCAAGCTCCAGGTAGATATGTGGTTAACTATTATGAGCAAAATAGAAATAATGGTATTTTAAATATGGATAATTCTGTTGACACTCCTTTTTTTATTGAAACGGAAATATTAATTGATCCTTTTTTTGGACAAAATAATACTCCTATACTTTTAATACCACCAATTGATAATGGAATTATGAGTGTAAGATACATCCATAATCCAGGAGCATTTGATCCTGATGGAGATAGTTTGTCTTATGAACTTGTAATTCCAATGCAAGAAAATTTATATGAAGTTACAAACTATCGATTTCCTAATGCTGAAGAATTTTATAGTGAATATGCAAAAGGGAATGAGGCTGGACTTGGACCTCCAACTTTTACTTTAGATCCAGTTACAGGAGATTTAGTATGGGATGCTCCTGGAACAGAGGGAGAATATAATTTTGCTTTTAGAGTTGTTGAGTGGAGGAAGGTTGGAGATACATGGTATAAATTAGGTTATGTGACTAGGGATATGCAAGTTCTTATTCAAGATGCTGATAATGATAGGCCTATATTAGAAATTATGGATCCTATATGTGTAGATGCTGGAACTTTAATTATAGATACTATTGTAGGTTATGATCCTGATAATAACGATGTAAAAATTGAAGCTTTTGGGGGTCCTTTTGGATTTTTATCTTCACCAGCAATATATAGTCCTAATCCAGCTTCTTTTACTAAATCTCCAACACAACTATTTTTTGAATGGCAAACAAATTGTGACCATGTTAGAGAAAGACCTTATGATGTTCAATTTAAAATAAGTGATAAACCTAATTATGGTCCTAACTTGGTAGAATTTATGACATGGCAAATTCAAATAGTTCCACCTGCACCAACAGGATTAAGTATTAGTCCTTTAGCTGGTAGAAAAGCATCACTTGATTGGGATTTATATTCATGTGAGAACGCATCAAAAATTCAAATATGGAGAAGGATAGGTAGTTATGATTTTACTCCTGATAATTGTGAAGTAGGAATCCCTGAGGGGTCAGGATACGAGTTAGTAGGTGAGGTAAATGGAAATATTTTTAATTATTTTGATTCAAATGAAAATAAAGGGCTTGCTCCAGGATCTAAATATTGTTACAGATTAGTGGCAGAGTTTCCATTGCCTGAAGGGGGTATAAGTTATGTTTCAGAAGAAGTTTGTATATTAATAGAGGCTAATGCTCCTATTATTAATAATGTAAGTATAGAAAATACAACTACAGAAAATGGTTTGGTTAAAGTTATTTGGTATCCTCCCTTAACTTTGGATACTATATTGTTTCCTATCCCTTATAAATATAAGGTGAGAAGGTTTGATGGGTTGAAAACAAATGAGAATATATATGAATACCCGACATTAATATTAGATACTTTTTTTATTGATGAAGTTGCTAATACTTTAAATAACATATATAACTATCAGGTTGAGGTATTTGATTCTCAAGAAAATTCGATAGATTTTTCATCACAAGCCTCATCAGTAAGGTTAGATTTACAACCTAAACAATTAAGTATTGATTTAAGTTGGAAATTTAATGTTCCTTGGTCAAATAACTCTAAAGATTTTCCTATTCATTATGTTTATAGAAATAATGTTTATGGTTACACTTCTGATGAATTTATATTAATTGATTCTGTAAATGTTATAGAAAATAGATTCTACTATTCTGATAATGGATCTTTTGAAGATGTAGAATTAAATGAAAATTTATTTTATTGTTATTATGTAATTACTTCTGGTACATATGAGAATGATTCATTACCTAAAACATTAGAGAATGGTTATGAAATTTTAAATAAATCACAAAAAATTTGTGCTCAAACAAATGATCTTATAGCACCATGTCCTCCAGTAGGATTTAAAATATCTGATGAGTTTAATTGTGAAAATTATTTTGATGGTAAGTCTTGTAGTCTAAAAGATTTTTGGAATAGAATAGAATGGGATTCAGATAATAATGAATGCTCTGAAGATACCAAAACATTTAACATTTACTTTTCAGATGATGGAATGAATAATTTTGAAAAAATTGCCTCAGTTACAGATGAGTATTTTTTACATCTGGGACTTACTAATCTCAAAGGTGCATATTTTATTACTGCTCTTGATAGATCTGAAAATGAAAGTGTTCCTTCAGATACGATTTATAGAGACAACTGCCCATTTTATGAATTGCCAAATGTTTTTACACCTAATAAAGATGGGAAAAATGATTTGTTTACTCCATTTTATTCTGATGGTTCAATATTAAACTTTGATTATAATAAATGTCCTAGATTTTTGAAAAGTGTTATTTTTAATGTCTTTGATAGAAGCGGAAGTAAATTATTTTCATACAGTTCTCTAGAAGATATAGAAAATGGTATTTATATTAATTGGGATGGAAAAGATTTAAATGGAAATGAATTGCCAAGTGGCACATATTATTATACAGCTGATATAATTTTTGATATACTAGATAAAGAAAATAGAGAGAAGTTAATTAAAGGATGGGTTCAAATTTTAAAATAAATAAAAAAGTAATATTATTTGATGGATTTTGCAATCTATGCAATCCAATTGTTAAAATAATTTTAAAACTAGATAAGAATAAAAAATTTCATTTTTCATCTTTAAATTCCTCATTTTCAAAAAAAATATTAAATGATAAAATAGAAAAAGATTTTCATGGCAAAACTATTATTTTACACACAGATGAAAAAGTATATATTAAATCTAAAGCTGTATTTGAGATAATTTATTTACTTGGTGGTTATTTGAAACTTTTTTTGCTTTTTAAAGTAATTCCTTATTTTATTTTAGATGGTATTTATAATGTAATTTCAAAATATAGATACGATTGGTTCGGTAAATCTAAAACGTGTTTTATTCCTAGTAAAGAAATAAGTGATCGTTTTATTAATGATTAACTTATTTAAGTATTTTTGAAAAAAATCAATTTTATGAAAGCTATTTTATTTCCTGGTCAAGGTTCTCAACAAGTTGGTATGGGTAAAGAATTATATGAGACTAGCGACCTTGCAAAAAAAATATTTAATATGTCTAATGAAGTTTTAGGGTATGATATAACAGATGTTATGTTTAATGGTACTATTGAAGAATTAAAAAAAACAGATATAACACAGCCAGCAATTTTTATTCACTCTTATGTCTTATTTAAAATAAATAAAACTAGAGATTTTGATGCATTAGCTGGACACTCTCTTGGTGAGTTTTCTGCGATTACATGCGCAGAAAGTTTATTGTTTGAGGAAGGGTTAGAACTTGTTTTAGTTAGGGCAAGAGCAATGCAGAAAGCTTGTAAATTAATTGATACAACAATGGCTGCAATTTTAGGTTTAGAAGATGAAATTGTTGATAATATTTGTAGTGGAATGATAGATGTAGTTCCTGCAAATTATAATTGTCCAGGACAAATTGTGATATCTGGTTCTGTAGATTCTATAAATGAAGCGTGTAGCGTTTTTAAAGAAAATGGTGCAAAAGCAATACCTCTTTCGGTTGGTGGTGCTTTTCATTCCCATTTTATGGATTCTGCAAAAATAGAATTAGAAGATGCTGTTATGAAAGCCAACTTTAAACCTCCAATTAGACCTATTTATCAGAATTTTGACGCTTCTAAACATTTAGATATAGAAGTGATAAAAAATAATGTTGTAAATCAATTGACATCACCTGTTTTGTGGACTCAAACAATAAATAATATGATAAATGATAATATTAATTCTTATATTGAATGTGGGCCGGGAAGGGTTTTACAGGGTTTAGTAAAAAAAATTAATAGAAATATGAATGTTTTATCAAATGAAATATGCTTATGAAAGGAATGCTTAAAGAAAATAGTTTACAAAACAATACAATTATAGTAACAGGAGGAGGTTCAGGGTTAGGTAAATCTATGGTGGAATATTTTTATGATTTAGGTGCTAATATAGTTATTACAAGTAGGCGAGAAGATTTACTTATTAAAGTGGCTAAAGAAATAAATAAACCAAAAAAAGGTAAAATACTTCCTATTGCATGTGATGTTAGGAACATAGATGAAGTAAAAAATGTTATAAAAAAATCATTTGATGAGTTTGGTAAAGTTGATTGTTTAGTTAATAATGCTGCTGGCAATTTTATTAGTCCTACGGAAAGACTATCAACAAGAGCTTTTGATGCTATAATTGATATTGTTTTAAAGGGTACTATAAATTTTACATTAACTCTTGGGAAAAAATGGATTAAAGAAAAAATTAATGCCAAGGTATTAAATATAGTAACTACTTATGCATGGACAGGTTCAGGCTATGTTGTTCCTTCTGCTTGCGCTAAAGCTGGGGTATTGGCCATGACAAGATCATTAGCTGTAGAATGGGCAAAGTATAATATAAGATTAAATGCTGTTGCTCCAGGACCTTTTCCAACAAAAGGAGCTTGGGAGAGACTTTTACCTGGAGATTTAAAAGAAAAATTTGATCCTGCAAAAAAAGTACCACTTGGAAGGGTTGGAGAACATCATGAACTATCTAATTTAGCTGCATATCTGATTTCAGATTTTTCATCTTATGTTAATGGTGAAGTAATAACTATTGATGGTGGAGAGTGGTTGAAAGGAGCTGGTCAGTTTAACAATTTAGAAATGGTTACTGAAGAAATGTGGGATTTTTTCGAAATAATGAGAAAAAAATAAATGTCAGAATATAAAAGGCACTTAGTTACGGCAGCATTAATATATGCTAATGGACCTATTCATATTGGTCATTTAGCAGGATGCTATATTCCTTCTGATATTTATGTTAGATTCCTTAGATTGAAAGGTGAAGATGTAAAGTTTATAAGTGGTACTGATGAACATGGTGTTCCTATAACTTTTAAAGCTAGGGATGAGGAAACAACTCCAAAAAAAATTGTTGATTATTATTATAAAATAATTAATGAATCATTTAAAAGTTTTGGAATAAGTTTTGATATTTTTTCAAGAACTTCTAATGAAGAACATCATAAGACTAGTTCAGATTTTTTTTTAAATCTTTATAATAAAAACTCATTTGATGAAATTTCTTCATCTCAGTATTTTGATGAAGTTGAAAGTCAATTTTTATCTGATAGATATATTTCTGGTGAATGTCCATCATGTAATTATAAGGAAGCATATGGAGATCAATGTGAGAAATGTGGTAAAACATTGAGTCCAATGGACTTAAAAAATCCAAAATCTAAACTTTCAGGAAATAAACCAATATTAAAGGAAACTAAGAATTGGTATTTACCAATGGATAAATTACAATCAAAAATTGAAAAATATATTGAAAATCATAAAGATTGGAAGACTAATGTGCTAGGTCAATGTAAGTCTTGGTTAAGAGAAGGACTTAAACCAAGAGCAATGACAAGAGATTTAGATTGGGGAGTCAAAGTTCCTTTAAAAGACGCTAATGGTAAGGTTTTATATGTTTGGTTTGAAGCTCCTATTGGATACATAACAGCAACAAAAGAACTTGAAAAAAATAATTGGGAAAAATATTGGAAGGATAAAAACACTAAGTTGGTTCATTTTATTGGAAAAGATAATATTGTTTTTCATTGCATTATATTCCCTATGATGTTAATGGAACATGGAGATTATATACTTCCTGATAATGTTCCAGCTAATGAGTTTATGAATTTGGAGGGAAAAAAAATTTCAACTTCAAGAAATTGGGCTGTTTGGCTTCATGAATACCTCATTGATTTTCCAGATATGCAAGATGTTCTAAGGTATTGTCTTATAACTAATCTTCCTGAATCTAAGGATAGTGATTTTACATGGAAAGATTTTCAGGCTAAAAATAATAATGAACTAGTAGCTAGTTTAGGTAATTACATTAATAGAGTAATGGTACTTACTCATAAATATTTTAATGGTTTAGTTCCTGATAATGTAAAGCCAAATGATTTAGATAAAGAAGTTTTTAATAAAATCAATGTAATTAAACTTAATATTGAGACTTCTATTAATAATTATAGATTTAAAGAAGCAATGAGTTTAATTATTGATTTATCTAGAGTTGGAAATAAATATTTAACGGACACTGAACCTTGGAAAATTATTAAAGAAGATGAGGATAGAGTAAAATCTATTCTTTATAACTCAATTCAGGTTATCGCACACATCGCAATATTATGTGAGCCTTTATTACCATTTACTTCATTAAAAATATTGAAAATATTAAACATGAAACATAAGTCTTGGATTGATATCTCAGATAATTTAATAAATTCTGGTCATCAGCTAGGGGAAACATTTCATATTTTCTCAAAAATTGAAGATGCTGTAATAGATAATCAAATAGAAAAACTTAAATTAACTATAAATGGAACAAAAGATAATATAATGGAATTAAAAGAAACTATAGAATTTGATGAATTTTCAAAAATTGACTTGAGGTTAGCAACTATTATTGAAGCTGAAAATGTACCAAAATCAGAAAAATTAATAAAATTAGTTGTAGATACTGGTATTGATAAAAGAGTTATTTTAAGTGGTATTTCAAAGTATTATAAACCTGAAGATTTACTAAATAAGCAAGTCATGATTTTAGTAAATTTAAAACCAAGAAAAATGATGGGTATTGAAAGTCAGGGCATGCTATTACTAGCTGAAAATTCAGATGGCTCTCTTAGATTAATGCTTCCAGATTCTGAAGCAACAAATGGATCAGTAATTGTTTAGTTAAATTTGTTCATAGTTCTGTTTATACCTTCTATACTATAGGATAAAATTATATTAATTGTATTTTTAATATTGACTTCTAAATTTTTCATTTCATTCTTAGAAAAATTTTCTAATACATAATCTGATTGATTACCTTTTTTAAACTCATTACCTATTCCAAATCTAAGTCTAGGGTAATTATTTGAGATTAAAAGTTCATTTATACTTTTCAAACCATTATGTCCTCCGTCACCACCATTTTTTTTAATTCTTAGTTTTCCATAGGGTAAAGACAAATCATCTAAAACTATAAGCAAATTTTCATTTTTTATTTTTAATCTATCACACCAGTACTTAACAGTTCTTCCACTATTATTTACAAAATTTGTTGGTTTTATAAGATGTAATGATTTTCCTTTAAATTTTATTAAAGCATAATCTCCAAGTCTTTCTGAATTAAATATAGCACTATTGGTAGATGCTAAATAGTCAAGTATTAAAAAGCCTATATTATGTCTATTTAACTCGTATTGAGGTCCAATATTACCTAAGCCAACTATTAAATATTTCATTGATAAAAAGTTTAGTATATAAATTTATATTAAACTTTCTATCTTTTTGAGATTTTTTAGTTTTTAGAATCTTCTTTTTTAATATCTCCAGAATCTTTTGATTCAGACTTTTTACCTTCAGATTCTTCAGATTCTTCACCTTCTTCAGCTCCTTCTTCTGTCTCTGCCTCTTCTTCTTCAACTTCTATTTTAACTCTAGGTATATTAACAGATACAATACTTACTAAAGGACTATTCAAAATGTCATATTGATCATTAAGTATTTCTTCAACTTTTACACTTTTACCTAATTTTAAATGACTTATATCTATTTCTATAAATTCAGGCATATTTTTTGGGTATGCTAAAATAGATAATTTTCTTATTCTAGTTAATATTTTACCACCTTGAAGCACACCAGGAGCATCTCCCAAAAATTTAACAGGAATTTCCATTTTTATTTTTTTGTTGTCATTAAGTTCTAAAAAATCAGCATGTAAAATAATTTCACTTACTGGATGAAATTGAATGTCGTGTAAGATTGCATTTCTAATTTCACCTTCAATATTTAATTGTACAAAGTTTGCTCCAGGAGAATAAACCAGATCTCTAAATAAAATCATTGGTGATTGAAAATGCATATGTTCTTTTCCACCGTATACAACACAAGGTACATTACCTTCATCTCTTATTTTCTTAGATTCATTTTTACCAAGATTTGCTCTTTTATACCCTATAATCTCAATTGTTTTCATAATTTTTAAATTTATCTATTAATAAATAACGAACTAGTTGACTCATTTTTATGAATTTTTCTAATCGCTTTTGCAAATAACTTTGCAATGGATAATACTTTTATTTTTTTATTCCTAAAATTTAATGGAATAGTATTAGTAACTACTAATTCTGTTAAAGCAGAATTAGTGATATTTTCATCTGAATTTCCACTTAAAACTGGATGTGTAATCAATGCCCTTACTGATTTAGCACCTTTTTCTATAAGTACTTTAGAAGCCATAGATATTGTTCCTCCAGTATCAATTAAATCATCAACGATAATTACTTCTTTTCCTTGAACGTCCCCAATCACTTGAACAGACTTTACCTCATTTGCTTTTTCTCTATGTTTATCACATATAACAAAGTCAACTTCAAAATATTTTGCATAATCTCTAACTCTTTCAGTTCCTCCCGCATCTGGTGAGGCAAAAATAATATTTTTTAAATCTAATTTTTTTATATAAGGAACAAATACAGAACTTCCATTAAGATGGTCTAATGGAATATCAAAAAATCCTTGAATTTGTCCAGCGTGTAAGTCACATGTAATTATTCTAGATGCACCAGATGCTGTAAGTAAATTTGCGATTAATTTTGAAGAAATTGCAATTCTAGGTTTATCTTTCCTATCCTGTCTTGCGTAACCGTAGTAAGGTATAACAACATTTATTTTCTTAGCACTTGCTCTTTTTGCAGCATCTATCATTAGAAAAAGCTCCATAAAATTATCTGAACCATTTACAGTTGATTGAATTATATATACATCAGATCCCCTCACAGTTTCAGTATATCTAAATTTAAGTTCTCCATCACTAAATCTACCAGATTTACCTTTTCCAAGAGGTTTTCCAAATTCACTAGCAATTTTCTTGGCTAGTTCAATAGACCCACTACCTGCAAATAATTTTACAATACTCATATTTATAATTTTTGTTGTCCCACTAGGTTTCGAACCTAGACTCTTCTGTACCAAAAACAGACGTGTTACCAGTTACACCATGGGACAAAATTTTGGGTTACAAAAATAGATTTTATTTTTAATAATTTTAAAAAAAAATTTATGTATTTGTCTCAAGCCACTTTCTTGCATTAATAAATGGTATAATCCAAGGGGAAATAGCATCTTTTCTAGATGGCTCATAATGAGCCCAATTCCATGGAAAAACAGACCTTTCAAGGTGTGGCATCATAGCTAGGTGTCTACCATTTTTTGAAGTTAACATGGCTGTTGAAAATTCTGACCCATTAGGGTTTGAAGGATAGTCTTCATAATGAAATTTTGCAGCTATATTATGTTTCTCATTTTTGAAGCTAAATCTACCTTCTCCATGAGCTGACCATATACCTAGTGTAGTACCTTCTAAATTTTTTAACATAATAGAGTTATTTTTAAGTATATCAACACCAGTAAAAATACATTCAAATTTTTCAGATTTATTAAGTTTCATTTTAGGATGATCATTTTTTAATTCTGGATATAATAAATCAAGTTCCATCATGAGTTGGCATCCATTGCAAACACCAAGAGAAAGGGTATCTTCTCTTTTATAAAAATTACTTATTGCCTTATTAGCATTCTTATTGTATTTAAAAACACCAGCCCATCCTTTTGCTGAACCTAGTACATCTGAGTTAGAAAACCCTCCTGGAAATACGATCATATGAATATCTTCTAATTTTTCTTTTCCACTTACAAGGTCTGTCATATGAACATCTTTTACATTAAAACCAGATATATGAAGCATATAAGCCATTTCTCTTTCACTATTAATTCCTTTTTCTCTTATAACAGCTGCTTTAATATTTTTTTTATATTTTATGTTCTTATTTTCTCCATTAAAGAATAATGGAAATTTATATTTAAGTTTTTGATTTTTATAGTTTAGAAATCTTTTATGATTAAGATTGTTTTTTGATTGATTTTTATCTAATAGTGATGATGTTTTAAACCAATAATCTCTAAAAAAGTCTATATCTAATGTTATTTTTGATTTATTATGCAGAATAGATAATTTTCTTTCTTTTATCAGTTTCCCAAGTTTTATATATTTTATATTTTTTGAATTAAGTATTTCATCAATATTTTTATTGGTTTGAATAATAATTCCTGGAGATTCATTAAATAATATTTTTAATAAGTCACTTTCTTTGAATCCTTTAGTAGAAAGTTTTAAACCATAATCTGAATTAGGAAAGTTCATTTCTAATAAACTAGTAATAAATCCACCAGATGATATGTCATGTCCAGATAAAATCAGATCATTTATTATTAAATCTTGAATAGTATTAAAAATATTTATAATGTTTTTAGAACTTTTAGTATCATTTATTATACTTCCAAGAGATGATAGAGTTTGATAAAATGCACTTCCAGATACATTTAACCCTTTACAGAAATTTATATATATCAATTCAGAGTTTAGTTCCTTTTTTAATACTGGAGAAATAACTTTATTAATATCTGAGACTTCAGAGGCAGCAGATACTATAACTGTTCCTGGAGATAAAACTTTTTTTCCATCTGAATATTTTTGTGTCATTGATAATGAATCCTTTCCTGTCGGAATATTCATTCCTAGATTTATAGCAAAATCACTAATTTCTTTTACTGCATTATATAATCTAGTGTTTTCACCAATATTATTAGCTGGCCACATCCAATTTGCACTTAATGAAATATTTGTTATTCCATTTTCAATTGGAGCCCAAATTATATTTGTTAAAGATTTTAATAAAGCAATTTTTGCTCCTTTTTTTTCATCAATTAAAGAAACGATAGGTGAAAATCCTATTGATGTAGCAATACCTTTATTTGAAGTAAAATCTAATGCCATAACACCTAAATTATTTAATGGCAGTTGAATTTCTCCTACTGTTTGTTGCATTGCTACTCTACCTGTTACACATCTATCAACTTTATTTGTTAACCAGTCTTTACAAGCAACAGATTCTAATGAAAGAACATTTTTTAAATATTTTATTAATAACTCTTGAAAATATTTTGGTTCTTTATAATTATTTTTAATGGTTTTGTCTCTTATAATTGTTTTAGGGGATGAGCCAAAAAAATCTTTCAAATCTAATTCAATTGGATTGTTGTTTTTTTTACCTTTAAAAACCAATTTTTTATTATTTTTTACTTTTCCAACATGATAAATTGGAGCTCTTTCTCTTTCTGCTATTTTTTGTAGTAGTGGGTAGTCATCTTTTTTTATGATTAAACCCATTCTTTCTTGGGATTCATTTCCGATAATTTCTTTTTCAGATAATGTAGGATCTCCAACAGGTAATTTACTAATAGTGATTTCACCTCCAGTATTTTCTAATAATTCTGACAAACAATTTAAGTGTCCACCTGCCCCATGATCATGAATAGATAGAATAGGGTTTATATCTTCTTCTCCAAGAGCTCTTATAACATTTGCAACTCTTTTCTGCATTTCTGGATTTGATCTTTGGACAGCATTAAGTTCTATGGATTTTTTAAGTTCTCCAGTATTAACAGATGATACAGCACCACCACCCATACCAATTCTATAATTATCTCCACCTAGAACAACAACATAATCACCAGTATTGACATCTTTCTTTTTACTCTCATTTTCTTTACCAAACCCAATACCTCCAGCAAGCATTATAACTTTATCATATCCAAATAAATTTTTATTTTCATTATGCTCAAATGTTAAAATACTTCCGCATATGAGTGGTTGACCAAATTTATTTCCATAGTCACTAGCGCCATTTGATGCCTTAATTAAAATATCTTTAGGATTTTGGTAAAGCCACTTTTTATTTATTTGATTTTTTTCCCAAGTTCTAGATTTATTAACTCTTGGATATGAAGTCATGTAGACAGCAGTTCCTGCTAGTGGAAAGCTTGCTTGACCACCAGCCATTCTGTCTCTAATTTCTCCTCCTGATCCAGTTGCAGCTCCACTAAATGGCTCTACAGTTGTAGGAAAATTATGAGTCTCAGCTTTTAGAGAAATTGATGATTTTATTTTCTTTATTTCGTAGAAATCAGGTTTTTCTTTGTTTTTAGTTGTTAGAATTTCAATAGTTGGGCCTTTAATAAATGCAACATTATCTTTATATGCAGAAATTAAATTAATAGAGTTTTTTTTAGATGTTTCTTTTATCATCTCAAATAAACTTTTTTGCATTTTTACTTTATCAATTATAAATTCTCCATTAAAAATTTTATGTCTACAGTGTTCTGAATTGACTTGTGAAAAACCAAATACTTCACTGTCGGTAAGTAATCTTTTAAGTCTTTTACTAACATTTTCTAAATAGATTACTTCCTCTTTACTTAGCGCAAGACCCTCACGATTATTGTAATTATTTATATTTTTAATATCAATTATTTTTTCAGGTTTTTTATTTATTTTAAATACTTTTTGATTTGGATTTTTATATACAAATTCAAGCATTGTATCAATTGGTTTATTTTTATTTTTATAAAACCTCTCAATTCTAGTTATTGGATTTATTCCAATATTTTTTGCTATTTCAACTGCATTTGTACTCCATGGTGTTGTCATTTCTTTTAAAGGGCCAATAAATTCTCCTTTTATGCTAGGATTATTTATTATTTCTGCACCACTAAATAGCCAAGAAAATTTTTGTATATGATCTGATGATAACTTTTTTGAGTGATCAATAATGAAATAATCTGAAGAAGATTTTTTAAAAAATGATATCATTCTATTTTGTAATAAACAAAATTAATTTTTTTTATTTCATATTCATCTTTAAGCTCAAAAAATGAGAGATTTTTTTTTATTTTTTTTCTAAAATATTTTTTATATGTTTGCGTTGGAAACTAAAAGAAATAAAATAGTTTCTAAAGTTTATATGCATTTGAAAGACAAAATTATAATAAAATCAGATTCTTTATTTAGAAAATTTGGAATTAGGGGTGTCACCATTGATGACATATGTTCTGAGTTGGGAATTTCAAAAAAAACAATTTACACCTACTTTGATGATAAACATAGTATTGCTTTAGAATCTATAAAATATTACTGGTCAGGACTATTAAATGAAATTGTTAAAATAAAAAAAACTTCTAAAAATTCTATCCATTTTTTTTTAAAATTATCAAATTTTTTAAAACACACTATAAGTAATCAAACACCTCTTTTTGTCCATGATTTAAAAAAATTTCATCCTGATTTGTTTAAAATAACACAAGAATTAAAAAAGAAAGTACTTATTAAACCCCTTTCAAGTAATATTAAAAGAGGGAAAAAAGAAGGATTTATACGAAAAGAAGTTGATGAAATAATAATTACGAAGTTAAGATTAGAAGAAGTCGAATTAGCATTTGATCAGAATTTATTTCCATATAAGAAATTTGAAATTATCAAAGTTCAATTACAATTTTTTGATCATTTCATGAGGGGAATACTTACTAATGAAGGACTTAAGATTTATGAAAAATCATTTTTAAAATACATTAAGTAACATGAAATTATATACGCTCATATTATCTCTTTTATTTTTTAGTAATATTCTATTTTCACAGCAATTGAATTTAACACTTGATGATTGTATTGAGTTAGCTTTAAAAAATAATGAAAATCTTAAAAACTCTATTTTAGAAGAAAATATTTCTAAGGCAGTTTCTAAAGAATACTTATCAATTGGCCTTCCTCAAATATATGTTGATGGTGGTCTAAAATATAATTATGAAGTTCAAAAAAGTTTAATTGATATTAGTAGATTCATGCCAGGAGTTCCTGAAGGGACTGAGCAAGAAGTTCAGTTTGGTCAAACTTATGAAGGAAGATTTGATTTTAATATAGATCAAATGATTTTTAATGGTTCATACTTTGTAGGCTTATCAGCTTCTAGGGAACTTGAAAAACTTTCAAATAAATTAACTAAGAGGACAGAGATAGATATTTACGAATCAGTTTCAAAGGCATATTATACAGTATTAAATACAAAGTCAAGAATTGATTTAGTTAATAGTAATATTGAAAGATTATTAACTCTTTTAGAAGAATCTAAGCAATTGTATGATAATGGATTTATTGAAAAATTAGATATAGATAGATTAACTGTTTCATATAATAATCTTCAAAGTGAAAAAATTAAAACGGATAGATTATATGATTTAAGTTTATTTGTATTGAAATTTCAAATAGGGATTACTTTAAATCAGAAAATAAAATTAATAGGAAATTTAAATGAAGATATTTTGGAAAATTTTGATTTTGATTTATCTAAATTTGATTATAATAAAAGAATTGAATATTCTATTCTAAAAACAGATAGAAATCTCAAAAGTTATGATTTAAAGAATAATAGAACTCAATATTTACCACAGATTTATGTAAACTATAATTATGGATTAAATACTTCTACTTCAAGTTATGATTTGTTTTTTGATTCATATAGATGGAAAAATTTTGGAACTGTTGGTCTTAAGCTTGTGGTGCCTATTTTTGATGGATTCTTGAAGAGAAGTAAAATTAATCAATCAAAATATAAGATTGAGCAAGTTGATAATCAACTTTCATTTTTAGAAAGATCAATTGATTTGCAAATTAATCAATCAGTAGTAGATTATTCTAATTCTAAAGAATCTTTAGAAATAACAAATAAAAATCTTGACTTAGCTCTTTCTATATACAACGCATCAGAAAAAAAATATAAAGAAGGTATCGGATCAAACCTTGAAGTATTAAATGCAAATGCAGGATTAAAACAAGCCCAAAATAACTATTATAATGCTGTATATGAAGTGATTATATCAAAGATAAATTTAGAAAAAACTTTAGGAACATTATATAATAATTAATCATATGAACAAATACACATTATTATTAATAATATTAATTCTTTCATCTTGTAGTTCAGACACTCTTGAGTCTAAGAAAAAAAGAGTGGATGATTTAAAAAGTTCACTTTTAGAAATAAATCTTGAATTATATCAACTAGAAAAAGAAATAAGCTTGGTTGATTCAACTTTTGGAAATAAAAGATATGATTTGGTTTCAACCATAATTCCAGAAATAAATACATTTTATCATAAAATCCAGTTGAGAGGAAATATTCAATCTAAAAAGAACATTTTAATAGTTTCTGAGGTAGTTAGTAGGTATGATAATATAAGAATAAATGAAGGTGATTTTGTAAAAAAAGGAGAAGTGCTTGCTTCTATTAATTCTTCATTAATTAGTAGTACTTTAAAAGAGATAAAAACAAATCTTGATTTATTAGAAACTATTTACTTGAGGCAAGAAAAATTGTGGAAAAGTAATATAGGATCAGAAATAGAATATTTAAGAAGTAAATCAAATTTTGAATCATTAAGTAATAGATATAATGCTACTAAAATTCAGGTTTCAAAATATAATATTACTGCTCCATTTTCAGGAATTGTAGATAATATTTTTGTAAAGGTTGGTGAAATGTCTAATCCTTCAATGCCAGCATTTAGAATGTATAATAAAGATGAGTCTTATATACTTATTGATATGCCAGAAAATTATTTAAGTTCTTATAATGTAGGAGATTCTGTTAGGGTAAGTAAAAATGAGAATAACGTAATTTTTAGTTCAATTATCTTATCAATAGGACAAGTAATAGATCCTTTAAACAGAACATTCTCTATAGAAGTTGATATCCCAGAAAATTATCAATCTCTAGTTAAGCCTAATCAAATTATAGAAGTGAAATTTATTGATTATAAAAATGAAAATGCAATTTCATTACCTTCTGAATTAATTTTTTCTGATGAGAGCGGTAATTATATTTTTGAAATTAAAGATTTTGATGGAGAAAAAATTGCTAAAAAAATACCTGTATTAATAGGGAGATCATTTGATTATAAGACAGAAATATTAAGTGGTTTAGAGGGTAATGAAACAATAATATTCAAAGGATCATCAGATGTTGTAGATGGATCTTTTGTTAAAGTTAAAAATTAGTTTAGATGAAAATGAAAAAATCAAATGATGATAGAGTAATTCGAGAATTTGGGCTATCAAATTTTGCTCTTAAAAATAGAATCTCTATTATATTTCTTTTTTTAATGCTAGTAGTATTAGGTGTTGGTGCATATAATAATCTTCCAAAAGAAAGTTTTCCAGAAGTTGAGCAGTCATTTGTTTTTGTTGGAACCCCTTATCCTGGAAATTCACCCTCCGACATTGAAAATTTAGTTACAAGACATATTGAAAAAGAAATCAATTCTATATCTGAAATTAAAGAAATAAGATCTAATTCGATTCAAGGTTATTCTACTATTACAGCTGAATTTAATTCTGGTACTGATATTGAATATGCCAAATCTAAAATCAGAGATGCAGTAAATAAGTCTAAAATAAACTTACCATCTGATCTCCCTGTAGATCCAGATGTTTATGCAATAAGTTTTTCAGATTTTCCAATCATGAGTATTACTTTATCAGGAGATTATACTATTGAAAAACTAGAGTCTTACGCTGAGATTTTGCAAGATGAAGTAGAAAAAATTTCAGATGTTTCTAAAGTTGATATTTCTGGTGTTGAAGAAAAAGAGGTTGCAATTAAAGTTAATCCATTTGAGTTAGAGGCAAGAAGCTTATCTTTTATTGATATTGAAAATGCTATTATTTATGAAAACATATCTGTTTCTGGAGGAAATCTATTAGAAAATAATATGAGGCGTTCGGTTAGAATTATTGGAGAATTTAGTTCTGTTAATGATATAGAAAATATAATTATATCAAATAAAAATGATAAGATAGTATTTTTAAAAGATGTAGCTAAAGTAGAATTTGGATATAAAGAAATCGAAAGTTATACTAGACTCTCTGGTAAATCAGTTGTCTCAGTTGATGTATCAAAAAGAGTAGGAACAAATCTTTTATTTATAAATGATAAAGTAAATAATGCTATATCTAAAGTAAAAAATAGAATACCTTCTGATGTAGATATAATTATTGTAAACAACCAATCTCAAAACACAAAAGAGCAAGTTAGTACATTGGAAAATAGTATTTTTAGTGGTGTTATATTAGTTGTCTTAGTTTTAATGTTTTTTCTTGGAGTAAGAAATGCACTTTTTGTTGGTCTTTCTATACCTCTTTCAATGTGTATTTCATTTATAATCCTATCGCTTTTTGGTATAACAGTAAATATGATGATACTTTTTTCACTTGTAATTTCACTGGGGTTATTAGTTGATAATGGAATTGTGGTTACTGAAAATATATATAGATTTTTAGAAAAAGGATATTCTAATATTGAAGCTACAAAATTAGGTATTGGTGAGATAGCGTTTCCAATTATAACATCAACGGCTACAACTCTTGCTGTCTTTGTTCCTTTAGCATTTTGGCCTGGTCTTACGGGTAAGTTTATGAGTTATTTGCCAATTGGAATAATAGTAACTCTATTGTCATCATTATTTGTTGCTCTTATTATTAATCCTGTATTAATTTCTTATCTGATGAAAATTGAAGGAAACGATAAAAAAGATATGATAAAATATATTAGAAGCACTTTAATATTATTTATTATAGGAGTGTTTTTTATAGTTATGAAGATATATTGGGTTGGAAATATTTTAATTTTTATATCTCTATTTATTCTTTCAAATTATTTTGTTTTTGTTCCTCTTTCAAGAGTTTTTAGAGAAAAATACTTAAAAGCTTTAGAAAATAAATACAGCAAATTTTTAAATTTTATCCTTGAAGGAATTAGACCATACTTTGTTGTTTTATTTTCATTATTTTTATTATTAGGTACTTTTCAACTTTTACAATTCTTTCCTCCTAAAATTTTATTTTTTCCTGAGAATAGGCCAAAATATATTAATGTATTTATTGAATTGCCAGTTGGTACTGATGTAAATGAAACTAATAAATTCACAAAAATTTTAGAAGATAGAGTCAATGATATATTGTTTGAATATTATGATATAATTGAGAGCATAGTTACATATGTAGGTAAAAGGACATTAAATGAAAATGATCCTCGTGCTATAGGTATGAGAGATTCTCCTAACAGGGCAAGAATTAATATAAATTTTTTCGAATTTGAAAAAAGAAATGGTATAAATACAATTAAGGTTCTAGAAAAATTAAGAAATAATATTGAAAAATATCCTGGTGTTAGTATAACCTTTGGAAAAGATAGGAAAGGTCCTCCAGTTGGTGGTGAAATAAGTATTGAGGTAACAGGTACGGATTTTGATATTCTTATATCTCAAGTCGAAAAAATGAGAAAGTATATCAATGAATCAAATATTCCAGGTATAGAAAAATTAGGTTTTGACTTATCAACAAGAAAACCTGAACTACTTGTTGATTTTGATAGGGATAAACTTAGAAGATATGGGCTTTCAACAGGTATGTTAGCAAATGAGTTAAGGACATCTTTGTTTGGTAAAGAAATATCAAAATATAAGATTGGTGAAGATGATTATAAGATTCAGTTAAGACTTGATGATAAATATAGGTATGATATTGATGCATTAATGAATAAGAATATAACATTTAGAAATCAGGGTAATGGAAGAACTTATCAGGTACCTGTTAGTTCCTTTGCTTCAATGAAAATGTCAAATACCTTTAGTTCTGTCAAAAGAAAAGACCTTGATAGGGTGATAACTATTTCATCAAGTGTTATATCAGGATATAATCCAACTGAAGTTAATTCAAAAATTGATATGGTATTAAAGAATCTTCCTTTACCAAATGGATACTCATATAAATTTGGTGGGGAACAGCAGGAACAAGAAGAAGAAATGGCGTTTTTATCTAATGCATTTATGATTGCTTTATTTCTTGTTTTTATAATTATTGTTGCCCAATTCAATAAAGTTATAACTCCATTGATAATAATGTCATCAATTATTTTAAGTACTATAGGTGTTTTTCTTGGGTTACTAATATTTAATATGGATTTCGTTGTAGTGATGACTATGATAGGTGTAATATCATTAATAGGTATAGTTGTAAACAATGCAATTGTATTAATTGATTTTGTTGAATTGAATAGAAAAAGAAAACTTTTATCAAATAATAAATCAAAACTATCTCTAGATGAAATAAAAATATGTGTTTCTGAAGCGGGTAAAACAAGATTGAGACCAGTTATTTTAACTGCTTTAACTACAATTTTGGGTCTTATGCCGCTTGCCATTGGAATGAACTTTGATTTTGTAAGTTTCTTTAAACTTTATGAGATAAATTTTTATTTAGGTGGAGATAATATGATATTTTTTGGCCCTATTGCTTGGGCAATAATTTTTGGGTTATCATTTGCTACTTTTTTAACTCTTTTAGTTATCCCTTCAATGTATTTGATACAAGTAAAAGTCAACAGGTATTTAGGATTATCTTAAAAGATGGAAAGATTTGTTTTTTTATTTGTATTCACTCTGATTTCAGTTTTTCTAGACGTTTATTTTTATCAAATTATTAAAAAATATAGAAAAATAAAATGGACTAAGTTTCTTTTTATTTTATACTGGTCTTTTACCTTTATTACAATAGTTAATTTTTTAACTTATTACTTGGGTATAGAAACAGAATATTATTTTAGAACTATACTTTTTAATTTTGTCATTGGTAATTTTATTTCAAAAGTAGTTGCTCTTCCTTTCATTCTTATAGATGATTTAAGAAGATTGATGATTAAATTATATTATTTACTTTGGAGAGTTAATGGAACTAAAAAGTTAAATGAAAACAAAATTTCAAGATCCAAATTTTTGAGTTTATCTGCTTCTATAGCTTATGGATTCCCCATGGCTTCTTTAACATACGGTATTATTTCTAATAATATCTATGATTACAGAATTAGAAAAAAAAATATTATCTTAGAAAGACTTCCAAAAAAATTTGATGGAATAAAAGTCTGCCAAATTTCAGATATTCATATTGGTAGTTTAAGAAATAGAAAAGCTGCTATGGGGGGTATTCAAATGATAATTAATGAAAAACCAGATATAATTTTTTTTACTGGCGATTTAGTAAATGATAGAGCTGATGAGCTTAAAAATTGGGGAGATACTTTATCTAAAATAAAAGCTCCTCTTGGTGTTCATTCAATTTTAGGTAATCATGATTATGGAGAATATACATCTTGGGAAAATGGAGATAAAAAAAGTAATAATTTCAATAATATTTTAAAAGCTCACAAAGAATTTGGATGGAACTTGATGATGAATGAAAATGATAAAATTATAGTTGATAATGAATCAATAAATTTAATTGGTGTTGAGAACTGGTCATTGAGGTTTAAAACATATGGTGATTTATCTAAAGCTTATAGAGGTTTAGATAAGGATGAATTTAAATTATTATTAACCCATAATCCATCACATTGGAATCAAGAAGTTATAAAAAATTATAAAGATATTGACCTAACCCTCTCAGGACATACACATGGTCTTCAGTATGGGATAGAAGTGGGTGATTTTAGATGGAGTCCTTCTAAACTAGCTTATGATCAGTGGGCTGATTTGTATAAAATAAAGGATCAATATATTTATGTTAACAGGGGATTTGGATTTTTAGGTTATCAGGGAAGGGTAGGAATACTACCTGAAATTACTATTTTAAATTTAAAATCTTCTTAGTTTTTAAATTCCATGTTGATGATTCAACTTTTATGCTAACATTATCTTTAGCAATAATCTTTATGGATTTATAATTTGTATTATTTTTTTTATTAAAATTTTTATGTTCATTATCACAAAAGGGTAATTTTTTACTTAATCCACAAGAACAAAAACTGTATTTGATATTTTTTTTTATATCAATTTTTTTCATTTGGATTTTCTTTGTTTAAATGACCAAGTAAAGTAAAATTCAGAAACTTTAGTTCCATCATCCAATCTACCAACGCTCTTAGCCTCAACCGTAACACCATTCCTGTTTTAATTGCTTCTTCTACTACTTTAAATATTTTATCACCATCCTCACATGTGAAAGTTGTATTTCCTACTGCTTTTTTAAAGTATTTGGAACTCATAGAGATAACAATAAGTGCTATAGATGGTCTTGATCCTTTAATAGCTAAAGATGCGATTGATGCAGTTGATAATTCAGCTGCCATACATTGAACAGCAAAATAAATAGATTTAAATGGATTCATATTTTGCCATCTATAATACCATTTAAATGGTATCTGTGTAACAGCATGTTTTTGTGATAGTTCAAGTAATTTTATTCCAGATAGCCATAACATTGGAACATTTTTAAAAAAATAAAAAGACAATAAGAAAGAATTTAAAAAATTCTTTTGAAATTTTAATTGAGTGTTTGAAAGTTTAAAGTTATTTTTCATTCTTGCTAGTATTTTCTTACCAGAATACTGCATAAAGTATAGTAGTAATTAATAATACTGCAAATGCTGGTATATTAAAAGATGGACTAGTATAAAATAACTTACTAGATAATTCAATTCCTTTAGGATCATCTTTAAAGCCTTCAAGGAAACTAATTATAAATATTATGAGTAATGTTATTATAAATGTAATTCCCATCTGATGTAAAAATGGTATTTCTTCAATAAATAATACATGAGAGAATTCAGGTAAATGCATTAACCATCCTTTTGCTACAACTTTAAAATAGATTGCAACTGGTATTGATAATAAAATTCCCCATATGGATGCATTGTTAGTAGCTTTCTTAAAAAATAAACCCATGATAAATACAGCAAGTATACCTGGACTTACTACTCCAGTATACTCCTGAATAGCTTGAAATACTTGACCCATATTACTAAACTGAGGAGCAATTAACATAGATATTATAAGAGAAATTACAACAACCATTCTTCCAACAAAGACTAACTTTTTATCATCCGCCTTCTTATTAATTAATTCTTTATATATATCCATTGTAAATATGGTTGCAGTAGAATTTAACATTGAAGCTAAAGATGAAACTATAGCTGCAGCTAATGCTGCTAATATTAATCCTTTTATTCCAACAGGAATATAATTTTTAATTAACCATGGAGCAGCATTATCATTTAAAATTGAGCCATCTGCTGATTTGAAGCCTTCAGGTAATATTGACATTAATTGACCTGTATTAGGATCGAGATTAATAACATATGCTATTATTCCAGGTAATACCACAAAAATTGGTATTATCAATTTTAAAAAAGCTGCAAATACAATTCCTTTTTGAGCTTCTCCTAGACTTTTTGCAGCTAGCGTTCTTTGAATAATGTATTGATTAAAACCCCAGTAATAAGTATTTGCAATCCACATGCCACCAATTAAAACAGCAATTCCAGGTAAGTCCATGTAAGCATCTCTGCCATCTGGAGTAATAATTTCACCTTTTGATAATATCATTGAAAATCTTTCTGGAACTGCATTATAAACATAAGTTAAACCATCAAGAATTCCACCTCCAGGTGTAACATATGTTAATGCTATACCAGTCATGAGAACACCTCCAAATATTAATATAATAACTTGTATAACATCTGTCCATGCAACAGCAGATAATCCCCCCCATACGGAATATGTTAGTGCAAAAAGACCTAAACCAATAATACTTAATGTGATCATACTTCCGTCTCCATTTCCAAAAATAGTATCCATTGCTTTACCTCCTAAATACATAACAGAAGTTAAATTCACAAAAACAAAAAGAGCAATCCAAAATATAGCAAGGATTGTTTTTAAGTTATTACTAAATCTTTTTTTAACAAATTCAGGGATAGTATATATTTTTTTTTCTATGAAAATAGGAAGGAAAAATTTACCTACTACAAGTAATGTGATTGCTGCCATCCATTCATATGTTGCAATTGCAAGGCCTAATGCAAATCCTGAACCAGACATTCCAATGAATTGTTCTGCAGAAATATTTGCTGCGATTAAAGAAGCCCCAATTGTCCACCATGGTAATGATTTACCTGCTAAAAAGTAATCTTCAGCACTTTTTTGATGACCCTTTTTATCTCTTGAAACGTATAATCCTATAGATAAAATAACAAGACAATATGTTACAAATACTATTATATCAATTAGTTCCATATTTCAGTTTAGTTTTATTATCAATAAATTAATATAATATTGTGATAGCAACTAACTTTAAATGATTAAAATTTGTAAGAATGAACATATTTAGCCTAACATATCTTTTTTTATTATTTTTTTTACCGAGTAACATTTCAAGAACTTCTAATGATGTGAATATTCTTTTGAATGATATAATCTTGCCAGATGGATTTAATATAGAAGTCTATGCATCTGATGTTGAAAATGCAAGGTCAATGGCAATTAGTCCATCTGGAACAATTTTTGTTGGAAATAGAAGAGAGGATAATGTATTTGCACTTAGAGATACTGATGGAGATAATGTGGTTGATAAAAAAATATTAATTTCTAACAAACTAACGAATATGCCAAATGGAGTTGCTTTCCATAATGGTAATCTTTACGTAGCAGAAGTTAATAAGATATGGGTTTTTAAAAATATTGAAAGTAATCTTAATAAAATGGATAATACTGATGATTACTCGGAAGATCCAGTATTAATTTCTGATGATTTTCCATCGGATAGACATCATGGATGGAAATATATTTCTTTTGGCCCTGATGGAAAATTATATGTCCCAGTTGGAGCACCTTGCAATATATGTGAGAGCAAAGATGAAATATATGCTAGTATTACTAGAATGAATGCTGATGGAACAGGAAAAGAAGTTTTTGTAAATGGAGTAAGAAATACAGTAGGATTCACATGGCATCCAGATACTGGAGAGATGTGGTTTACTGATAATGGGAGAGATATGTTAGGAGATAATTATCCTCCTTGTGAGCTCAATAAAGTAACAGAAGCAGATCAGCACTTTGGTTATCCTTACTGTCATGGAGGTGATATATCAGATCCTGAATTCGGTGGTAAGTATTCATGTACAGATTTTGTTAAACCTGTTCAAAATCTTGGACCTCATACTGCTCCATTAGGATTGAAATTTTATACGGGTAATATGTTTCCAGAAGAATACCATGGTGACATATTTATAGCTGAGCATGGGTCATGGAATAGATCTAAAAAAATTGGATATCGAATTACTAGAGTTAAAATTGAAAATAATAAATCGATTGGATATGAACCTTTTATTTATGGTTGGCTTAATGAAGAAGAACAAGAGGCATGGGGAAGACCGGTAGATATTTTGATTTTAAAAGATGGTTCTATGCTTATATCTGATGATATGGCAAATGTTGTATATAGAGTATCCTATAATGGATAAAACTAAAATATATTTACTTCAGTATCTAAATTAATATTAAATTTTTTTACAATACTTTCTTTTATTTTTCTTGAAAGATCTAGAATATTTTTTCCTGATTTTGAAGAGTGATTTACTATTACTAGAGCATGATTTTTATATACTCCAATTTTATTATCAGAATATCCTTTCCATCCACATTTTTCAATAAGCCACGCAGCTGATATTTTTACTAAATTAGAATTGATTTTATAATAAACTATATCGTTAAACTTATCTATTAATTTCCTAAAAGTTATAGTATCAACTATTGGATTTTTAAAAAAACTACCAGCATTACCTAAAATCTTTGGATTAGGTAGCTTAGCATTTCTTGTTCTTATAACTTCATTTCTTATTTGAATAAGTGAAATATTTGTTTTTTCAAGATGTTGTAAGTCTTTATATGATAAAATGAATTTATGTTTTTTATTAAGTTTAAATATTACAGATGTAATAAAAAATTTATTTTTTAATGATTTTTTGAAAATACTATTTCTATAACTAAAATCACATAAAGAATTATTGTATGTTTTTTTAGTTTTATTAATTAAGTCAATACCATTGATTTTCAAAATATAATCTTTGACTTCTACTCCATATGCACCAATATTTTGAATAGGAGCAGCCCCTACAGAACCTGGAATTAATGATAAATTTTCTATTCCACTCCAGTTTTTATTTACACAAAATGAGACAAAATCATCCCATATTTCACCAGAACCTACTTTTATTTTAATTTCATTTTTATTTTCTTCAATAATTTTAATCCCTTTTATATTATTGAATAGAATTAATCCATTGAAATTTTTTGTAAATAAAGTATTAGAACCTCCTCCAAGAATAATTTTTTTTTCTTTCTTTAATTTTTCATTCTTTAATGCTTGAAATAAATCTTGAGAAGTTTTTATTTCAGCAAACATTTTAGCTTTGTGATCAACTTTAAAAGAGTTTAATTTTGATAAAGAATAATTTTTCTTAATATCCATTTATGTTAAGATATATTAGTAAAAACAAATTGAACATCTTCATCATCTTCTAGCTTGTCTAACATTTTTTCAATTATATCGAGTTCTTTTTCTGAAAAATTGACTGGACTTGTTGGAAATCTTTTTAAAATTGATTTAGTAGGTATTAAATTCATTTCTAACAATCCTTTATTAATATTTCCATATGAAGTAAAATTACCGTAAATAATAATTTCTTCTTTATTTATCTTTATTTCTTCTAGTCCATAATCAATTAAAAAGAGTTCTATTTTTTCAATATCAACATTATTTTTTTCTAGATGGAAAACTGATTTTCTTTCGAACATAAATTCCAATGAACCAGGTGCTACTAGACCTCCTTCTGACTTATTAAAATAAGATTTAATATTAGCGGTAGTCCTAGTAACATTATCAGTTGCTGTTTCTACTATTACCAATACACCATGTGGACCTTTACCTTCAAAAGTTTGTTCTATATAATCTTTATTTTCTTTACTAGAAGCTCTTTTAATAGCAGAATCAATATTATCCTTAGGCATATTTTCAGCTTTTGCATTTTGTATTGCAGCTCTTAATTTAAAATTCATTTCTGGATCTATACCTCCATTTTTTGCAGCGACAGTTATTGCTTTGGATAATTTTGGGAATAGTTTAGACATTTTATCCCATCTTTTTTCTTTAGCTGCTCTCCTATATTCAAATGCTCTTCCCATATTGGTATTTAATTAAAAATTATTAATATTTTTTGTTAACTAAATTACAAAATATAGATATAAATAGTCTTTTTTTTAATTCCTAAGTTTAATTTTGTAGATGGAGGAAAAAATATTAATTCTTGATTTTGGATCACAGTACACTCAATTAATAGCTAGAAGAATTAGAGAACTTAATATTTATTGTGAAATACATCCTTTTAATAATGCACCAAAGATTACAAATGAATTCTTTGGAGTAATACTTTCAGGTAGTCCTTTTTCAGTTCATGATGATGAATTTCCAGATATTAACTTAAATTTATTTAAGAATTTACCATTGCTTGGTATATGTTATGGTGCTCAATTAATTGCAAAAAAAAATAATTGTATTGTTTCAAGATCTAAAATTAGAGAGTATGGAAGGGCAAAGCTTTCTACACTTGATAATCAAAATTTACTATTTAAAGGTGTAGAAATTAATTCTAATGTTTGGATGAGTCATGCTGATTCTATTACTGAAGTTTCAGATAAAATTTCAATATTAGCAAGTACTCATGATGTTGAGGTAACATCTTTTTATGATAATAAAAATAATTTTTATGGATTACAATTTCATCCTGAAGTAACTCATTCAGATTTTGGTTCAAAAATTCTTAAAAATTTTACTGTCAGCATATGTGGATGTTCTCAAAGCTGGACACCTGATAAGTTTGTTGAGGAAACTGTTATTAAGTTAAAAAAAACTATAAATAAAGAACAAGTAATCTTAGGCCTATCAGGAGGGGTTGACTCATCAGTAGCAGCAATGCTAATTCATAAGGCAATTGGGGAAAAATTACATTGTGTATTTGTTGATAATGGGTTATTAAGAAAAAATGAATTTGAATCCGTTTTAAAATCATATAAGTCTTTAGGTTTAAATATTATAGGTGTAGATGCAAAAAATCTATTTTATGATGATTTGAAAGATAAAGTAGACCCTGAAGAAAAAAGAAAATCTATTGGCAAGGTTTTTATAAATGTTTTTGATGAGGAAGCAAAAAAAATTGGTGATATTAAATGGTTAGCTCAGGGTACAATTTATCCAGATATAATTGAATCTATTTCTATTAAAGGTCCTTCAGCAACTATTAAATCGCATCATAATGTAGGTGGATTACCAGATAAAATGAATTTAAAAATTATAGAACCTTTAAAATCTTTATTTAAAGATGAAGTAAGAAAAGTAGGTAAATCGGTTGGAGTTCCTGATGAAATATTGAACAGGCATCCTTTTCCTGGTCCAGGTCTTGGAATTAGAATATTAGGATCTATATCTGAAGATAAAGTCAATTTATTACAGGAAGCTGATGACATATATATATCAGCATTAAAAAAGAATGGGTTGTATAATGATGTATGGCAAGCTGCTACAATTTTATTGCCATTTAAGTCAGTGGGGGTTATGGGTGATGAGAGAACATATGAATTCACTGTTGTTTTAAGAGCTGTAACTAGTTTAGATGGAATGACTGCAGACTGGTCAAGATTACCAAATAATTTTTTATCTGATGTATCAAATCAAATCATTAACAAGGTAAAGGGAGTAAATAGGGTAGTTTATGATATTTCATCTAAACCCCCTGCTACTATAGAATGGGAATAGTTATGAAAAAGTATGTATCTCTCTCTGTTATATTATTATTTGTATACTCAAATACATATTCTCAGTCAGATTATTCTAAGTATATGCAAATCAAAAAACTTTTTCTTCAAGAAAGGTATGAAGAAATCACTAATTCAGATATATCAATATCTTTAAATAGTGAATTTTTACCTTATTTTAATTTTTATATAGGGGTTTCATTATTTAAAGTTGATTATTTAAATAAATCATTAAATAGTTTTTATGAACTCAAAAAAAAACATCCCAATTGGCCTCAAATTGAAGAAGTAAATTATTGGATAATTAAAATATTAATTGAAACTGATAATTTAAATGATGCCCTTAAAGTTTTTTCTTCAATTTCAAATATTGAGATAAAAAAAAATCTTTATAAGATAATAGATCCAGAAATTAGTGAGATTTTGTCTTTTAGTGACTTAGAAAATTTATATACTAAATACCCAAAAAATATTTCAATATCTAAATATTATGGAAGAGAGTTACTGAATGAATTTATTAATGAAGACGTAAGAAATGAAATAAATCAAATCTTACAAATTGTTGATAAAAATCAATTGTTCATTTCCTCAGAAGAAAAGTTTAAAGTTGCGGTATTATTACCGTTAATGTACGAAAGCCTTGAAAATACTTATTATATACAAAACAACAAATTTATAGTCGATTTTTATTCAGGCTTATTACATGGATTACACAATCTAGATAGCACTAATTCTCTAATAGAAATTTTACCTTTTGATACTAAAAGAAATTTTGATGTTGTAAAAAAAATTATAGATAGTGGATATTTAAATGATGTGGATCTAATTATTGGTCCATTATATAGTAAACCAATAAGCTTAATAAAACAATATTGTTTAGAAAATAAACTTATGATGATAAATCCTTTATCTAATAATAATGAAATTATAGAAAATAATAAGTATAGCTTATTATTTAATCCTTCAATAAAAACAATAGCAAATAAAGTAGCTGAATATTCAATAGAAAGATTTAAAGATAATAAAAACACAATTTTATTTTATGAAAAAAAATATGCTGATTCTTTAATTGCTAAAATATATCAAGATAGGCTAATTTCTGAAGGTTTTAATGTATTGTATAATCAAGGAGTATCATTAGAAGATTCTAGATTAATTCTGGATTCATTAACAAATTCATATGAGTATATCTTATCAGATTCATTATACGATATTTTAAAATCTATTGAAGGGAGATTTGTGAAAGATGGTAGGGGAATTGATGGTGTTGATACCTTATATAAATATGAAGAAAAATTTTATATCGAAAATGATAGTATTGGTCATGTATTCATTTCATCTAAAAATTCTTTATTTGCTTCTAATGCTATTAGCGCAGTTGATATAAGAAATGATACAATTCCAATTATAGGTTTTGATGAATGGTTGGATTTTGATATAATCACTATAGATCAATTTCAAAATTTAGATATTTCATTGATTAGCTCTTCTTATATAAATTTTGAATCAGATCAATTTATTGAATTACAAGACTATTATATTAAAAATTATAGAAATAAAATTTCAAAGAATTTTATTTTAGGTTCAGAATTAATAAACCTGATTTTTAGTATAGTTAAGGACTATGGTAAATATTTTCAGTTTGGTTTAAGAAATGAACAGTTTATTCCAGGTAATATATTTTATGGATTTAAGTACTTAGAAAATAATGATAATCAAATTGTTCCAATGTTGAAAGTTGATAGCTCAAGAATAGAAATGGTTAATCAATATTAATTTCCAATCGCATCTGAATCGGATCAAATTTTTTGTCTTGAACTAAGGATTTAATCAGCCAGTTATTATTAGTTTCTTTTATTATTGGATTAAATACATATTTTATTTCAGTAAGAGAACTTATAATTTTTTCTAATTCAGTTTTTTGTTTAGGGTACTCAATAATTTGATATTTATTTAAATTACCAAGCTTTGCAGCAATTTCTACAGCATCATTAAAATCACCAATAATATCCACTAAATCTATTTTTTTTCCCTCATCACCATAATATACTTTACCTCTAGCAAGCTTATCTACAGCTTGTGTTTCCATATTTCTTCCTTTAGAAACTACATCAAGAAAATTAACATATACTTGATTTATTCCTTTTTGAACTAAATTTCTTTCGTCATTATTAAGAGGTCTAAAAAGATCAATTTCGCCAGTATTTTTATTAGTTTTTATGTGATCAATACTTATTTTTAATTTTTCATTCATAAGACCTGAGAGTTCTGGTAATATTCCAAAAACACCAATAGATCCGACAATAGATCCTTCTGAAGCAATTAAAGTATCTGCAGGCATAGAAATATAATAACCACCAGAAGCACATACATCAGACATATAAACTGTTAATGGTTTTTCTTTTTGAAGCAGTTCAAGTTCTCTAGTTATGAGATCGGAAGCAAAAGCACTACCACCTCCTGAGTTTACGTAAAGAATAACTGATTTTATATTTTTATTTTTTTTAATTTTTTTAATTTCTTTAATTATTGTTTCTGAATATATTCCTTCATCACCTTTTCCATCTAAAATATTTCCAATTGCATATAATACTGCTAATTTGTTTTTATTGTATTTGTTAGTTTTTTTAAGAGATTTATTATAATCTAAAAGAGAGATATTTTGGTAAGAGCTATCAACCTTTTCTTTTAAATAATCTACCATTTGATCTTCATATAATAAGTCATCAATTAAATTATTTTTTAAAGCATCATCAGATAGTTCAGTCTCATAGTTATTTATCATATCTAATAAATCTTCTTTAATTATATTTCTAGATTCTGAAATATTATTTAAATATTTATTAAATCTATAATTAAGAAGGCTTAGGTATTGTTCTTTATTTTCATCACTAAAATTTGATCTAACATAAGATTCTGCAGCTCCTTTATATTCACCAACTCTAAAAAGTTGTATTTTAATTCCTAATTCAGAGAACAAGTCTTTATAAAAAAACTCACTTATCCCATATCCACTAACACTAATAAAACCTGGAGGGGATACTGTTATATAATTTGCTATTGAAGATAGATAATAAGCACCCTTTGAATAGTATTCAGAGTATGAATATATTGGTTTATCTTCTTTAAAATTTTTTAGAATATTTCTTACTTTTTCTAATTTATTAAAGCTTATTGAAATTGTATTAAAATTTAAGTATATAGCTTTAATTTTTTCATCATCTTTTGCTGAATTAATAATTCTCTCAAATGTTCTTAAGCTAATTTTTTCTCCTATTTTTTGATTTTGAAGTAGTGGAATAGGTATTTCTATATCTAAGTTAAGATCTGATGCTTTTAGATCTCTATCGTCAATAATACTAAGATTATCTATATGAAGAATAGATTTTTCTTTAACAATTATTTTTTCTTCTTTATTATTAGAAAATAAAGAGGTAAGAACACTAAAAAATATTATTATTAAAAAAATACCTAGAAAAAAAGATAATATTCCTGATATAGTGTTTTTTAAAATATTTTTTAAAAAATTCATTGATTACTTAATTAATTAAAATAATTTTCATGCAAAGATTAAGTTTTAACTATTTCATTTGCAACTTTCCAATCATTTTTTGTGTCAATACAAAAACTGTCATGATTAGTTTTTGCTACTTTGATTTTGAAATTATTTTCTATCCATCTAAGTTGTTCTAATGATTCAGCTATTTCTAGAGAGGATGGTTTTAATTCAACTAATTTACTTAATACAGATGGTTTATATCCATAAATACCAATATGTGTATTGTACAATGTATTTTTATTATTGTTAGGGATAAGTGATCTAGAAAAATACATTGCTTCATAATCTTTATTTATTACAACTTTTATAACTGAGTTCTTATTAAGTTTATCAGAGTATTTATGTTCTTTTATTAATGTGCATATGTCATTTTTTTTGTTACAAATTTGAATGAGATCATTAATTTGATTTGACTTTATAAAGGGTTCATCACCCTGAATATTGATAATAAAATCATATTTTTTTTGCAACTTTAAATATGCTTCATAAACCCTTTCTGTACCATTTATTGGCTTAGAAGATGTTTTAATAAAATTTCCAAATAACTTCACGTGATTAATAATTTCATCATTATCAGAAGCTACATAAACATCATTTAAATTATTACATTTTATAGATGCTTCGTAAACTCGCTGAATCATAGATTTTCCACCTATTTTTAATAATGGTTTTCCTGGTAATCTTTTTGATTCCATTCTTGAGGGAATGATTCCAACTATTTTCATTTATGTTTTTTTTACTTTTAATGTAGAACCTTCATTGTTTAGTACAATGATTTTAGAATTTTTTTCTATAAATTCTCCTGAAGTAGTTGCATCATAGATTTTTTCTGATATTATAATTTTACCACTAGGTTTTAAAACGGTCATGGTTTTACCATTTTTTCCAATCAATTTGTTTGAATATTTTTTTGATGTATATCCTTTTTCTAAATCTTGGGTTTCTTGTAACATAACCTTCTTAAAGGCATAAGATTCTGTTAATTTTATTCCTCCAAAAAACAATAATAGACCAAACCCTAAAACAGCAATTAATATAGATCCGCTAGCATTTAATATATCTTTAGATAATACAAATGTGAAATCAAATATATCATTATTGAGCATTAAAAGCATTAATGAACTAAGAGTAAGAGTTAATCCAAATATTCCTGCAATCCCAAATCCGGGAATAACAAAAACTTCTAAAACAATAAATATTATGCCTATTAAAAATAAAAATATTTCCCAATTTTCAGCAAGTCCATTTAAATAGTATGGAGTTAAATACAAAATTAATCCAAGGATTGATGCAATTAGTGGAAATCCAATTCCAGGAGTTTGTAGCTCAAAGTAAAGTCCTCCAATTATGAGTAGAATAAGGATACTGCTTACAAGAGGATTTAAGAATAAAGAAATTATATTTTCTGTAGATCCAAGTTTAAATTTTTCAAGAGTATAATTCTCTATTTTATTTCTTTTAAGTATTTCTTCTATTGAATTTAGTTCAGCTTCACAAAAACCAAACTCTATTGCTTCTTTTGTTGAAAATGTAATTACTTTTCCTGCTTGCGATACACTATCAACTTGAATATCTTCATCTACCATTGCTTCAGCTATTTTAGGGTCTCTATTTTTTGCTTCTGCTGTAGATCTCATAATAGATCTCATATACGACTGGTACTTGTCTGGAGCTTCTGATCCATCTGCTGTAACTACTGTCGCTGCACCAATACTTGCTCCACTACTCATATAAATACTATCACAAGCAATTGATATAAGTGCACCAGCAGATGCAGCATCTTTATTTATCCATACATATATTGGTTTTTTATAATCTAAAATCATTGTCCTTATATCATCGGCATCATTTACTGCTCCTCCGTATGTGTCCATCTCAATAATAATTAAATCAACATCTTTTTCTATAGCTTCTTCTAAAAACAATTTTGTATATCTATTTATTCGAGGATCTATATTTTGTTTAATTTCTCCGATTAGAACTTTAGTTTTTTTTTCTTGAGCATTAATAAATAACACTGGCATTAAATAAATCAATAAAACCTTACATATATTTGAAATCATGAAAACAAAGTTAAAATTATTTGAAGCTTTAATTATTACGATAAAGGTATTATTTATTTCATTGATTTCATATAACCTATCTTTTTCTCAGGATACTACTTTTCATATTGTTAAAAAGGGAGAAACATTATATTCAATTTCAAAAATCTATGATGTAGAAATTACATTATTAAAAAAACAAAATTATTTAACATCAAATAAGCTCTCTGTAAACCAAAAAATATTTATTAAAAATATTAATGTTATTAATAAAAATTCTTCTGATTTAGAAGAAAAAACTAAAAAAGAGGAAAGTTTTGCTGCAACTATAGATGAATCTATTGTATCTGATAAGTATTTAGCTCTTCATAAAACTGCAGAAGTTGGAGCAATTATTTTTGTTAAAAATCAAATGAATGGAAATGTAGTCATTGTCAGAGTAGTTGGAAAACTACCAAATACTGGAATAAATGAAAAAATTTCTATACGATTATCTTCTATAGCTTTTGAGAAACTTGATGCAAAAGATAGTACCATACCTGTGGAATTAACTTATGTTAAATAAAAAGTCTGAATTTATTTTGTAATAAGTTCGTTTATTTGACTTTTAAGGTTATCTTGCAACCTAATTTAATAAACATTACATTATGAGTACAGGTAAAGTAAAATTTTTCAATCAAACAAAAGGATTTGGATTTATCGTAGAAGATGATTCAAATACTGAATATTTTGTTCATTCAACAGGTTTAATAGATAACATAGATGAAGGTGATTCTGTGGAATTTGAATTAGTTGAAGGAAGAAAAGGTATGATAGCTGGAGAAGTTAAAAAAGTTTCTTAGTTAATACCAATAATTTTATACGATAGATATTCTTCTAATTCCAATCTCCAGGATTATTTCTCCATTTTTTGAGTTCTTGTATCTCATCTTGTGTGATATAATTATTTTGTAGAGCTACAGTTAGAAGATCATCGTAGTTGTAAAGGCTTTTGTGATCACAATTAATATTTGAAAAATTGGTTTTTGAAATATCAAATCCATAATTAAATATAGATAGTACACATACTACATTACAACCATTATTTCTTATTGCTTCAACAGCTTTAATGGAGCTTCCTCCTGTTGATATTAGATCTTCGATTACGATAACTTTTTTATTTTTTTCGAGTCTACCTTCTATAAGATTTTCCATTCCATGTGATTTTGGTTTTGATCTAATATAAACGAAAGGTTTATTTAGCTCATTAGAAACTAGAGATCCTTGTGGAATTCCTGCAGTAGCTACTCCAGCAATTACTTCAGCATCAGAATAATATTTATTACATAATTCCACTAAAGAAAGAGTTATTTTTTTTCTTATTGATGGATATGACAATGAAATTCTGTTATCAAAATAAAAAGGAGATTTCCATCCAGAGGCCCAATTAAATGGATTTTTTAAATTAATCTTAATTGAATTTATTTCTAATAAATTTCTTAATAATTCTTTAGAGCTCATTTTAACAAAATTAAGATTTAATTTTTATATTTTGCTTACATTATTAATTGATTTAGATGAAAACAATTTTTGTTAATGATATTCCTATTTATTTTAAAAAATTAGATAATTCTAATTTAAAGAAAGAAGACTATGATACTCATATTGATGGTTCTTCAGGTATAGTACCTTTAAAACTGTTTTCTAGAGTCCTTATTTACGATTCAAATTTTTTAACAATTACCGATTTGTTAAAAAAGATGACAATAAAAAAGTTTATTAAAATATATTCTATTACAATAACATTAAAAGATTATAGTAGAGTTATTAATAAAGTAAAAAAAATGTTTAAAATTATTAAAGCTGGTGGTGGAGTAGTTAAGAATAATAAAGAAGAAATTTTATTTATTTATAGATTAAAAAAGTGGGACCTCCCAAAAGGAAAACTTGATAAAGGAGAAAGCATTAAACAATGTGCAAAAAGAGAAGTTGAAGAAGAAACTAAAGTTAAAGTTAAATTAGAAAAAAAAATAACTTCTACATGGCACACGTATACATCTAAAAAAAAAATTATTTTAAAAAAGACTACTTGGTATAAAATGTGTTCTATAGACTCAAGTAAAATGAAGCCTCAAAAAAAAGAAAATATCGAAAAAGTTGAATGGATGAAACATTCAACAATTAACGAAATTCTCTTAAATTCTTATAAGACTCTAAATCATGTTATGAGTGAGTATTATAAAATGTAAATTTTATTTGCTTTTTAAATAAAATAAAGCTCCCATAACAACATTTAATCCAAGATTTACCATTGGAGTTAATCCACTTGCTTGTCCAGTATATAAATGAACAGATATAAGTATAATAAAAGCTAAATAAACGATTACAGCTATCATTCCTGCATCTTTAATATCACTTGAAATACTTGGCATTCTGTAAATTATATAGGATAGTACCAACAATGAAGTTCCAAATGCTTGAGTAATAGTTGTTACATCATCAGTTAGTGTCATTCCAGCTTGACCTATAAATATATGTGGCATAAAAGTAGCTAATACACCATTTATAAGTAATAATGCTGCTGAAATTTTAAATAAAATATTTAAATTCATAGTGTTTATATTTAATTTGTAAAAACTAAATATAGTTAAATCTTTGAAAGAACTTTTATAGTTTTATCTATTTCATCCATAGTATTGTATGCTGATATTCCAAGTCTTGTTACTCCACCAATTTTTTCAAGATTTAATTTTTGAATTGCCTTTATTGCATAAAAGTGCCCATCCCAGGCACATATATTATTTTTTCCTAATATTTTACATACCTCATTAGCTGTCATATGTTTATGAATAAAAGAAACCGTAGGAGTTCTTCTCTTTGTAGAAAAATCAGGTCCAATAACTGTTAAATTTTCTATTTTATTAATTTCCTTATAAAGATATGAAGCAATATTATGTTCATGAACTCCTAATTTATTATAAGCATCAATAATTTTTTCTCTATAAGTATCACCTTCTCCCAAATTAGAAATAAAATCTATTGCTTTTGATACACCGTTACATGATGCGTGATTAAGTGTTCCAGTTTCTATTCTGTAGGGTGATTTTTGATCCTGAGCAATTAAATTGTCAGTATCTAATTCATCTAGAAGTGAAGGTTTTGAATACAATATGCTAATATGTGGTCCATAAAATTTATATGCTGAACATACTAAAAAATCACAATTTAAATCTTTAACATCAATTGAAAAATGTGGTGCATAATGCACTGCATCTAATAAAAATAAACATTTATAATCTTTTATAATTTCTGAAGCTTTTTTGAAATCATTAAGTGTTCCAATTGCATTTGAAGACATACCCATAGCTACAAGAACAGTTTTTTTGTTAATTTTTTTTCTAAAATCATTATAATCTAGTGTTCCATTATCTAAAAGATTTATTTCTACTAGTTTAACACCTATTTCTTTAAGTGTTTTCCACGGTCCTCTATTAGCTTCATGATCTAATTCAGTTATAATTACTTCATCACCTGTTTTAAATTTTTTTGATAACGCTCTAGCAAGACTAAAGCATAAAGATGTCATATTCTGACCAATAGAAATACAATTCTTATTTTCAGCTCCTAGTAATTCTGCAGCTTTTGTTCTCATGGAATCCATTATATTATCAGTCTCTTGGCTAGTTACAAATTCCCCATGAGTATTAGCATTACTGTTTTTATAATAATCAGATATTCCATCAATAACAATTTGAGGAACTTGCGTCCCTGCAGGTCCATCTAGATATATTATTTTATTTTCATTATCATCAAATCTATTTAATGAAGGAAAATGTTTTCTAATGTATTTAGAATCAATCATAATTTTTTTTTATAATAAATATAAATAGGTATAGATATTGATAGAAGTAATATCCCATAAAAAATTGATTCACCACCTGTTCCAATAATCATCCACAATGTAAATCCAAATGCTGGAACTGCAAGAATTATGGGTTGAATAAAATTAATCATTGGTTTTTTTTGTTTTATTAGAATTAAAATTTCTGAGAGAGATGTAAATAAATATAAAATAAGAGCACAAAATGTTCCTGTTAGAATTAAAAAAGTAAAAATATCAACAAGGCCCTTGGAGTAGTTTATAAGAATTAATGCACAAACTATGGAACTGGTAATAAAAAGTCCTTTGCTAGGAACATTTCTTTTGTTTAATTCTTTAAATGAACTACCAAGGAGTCCTTCTTGAGCTAATGATTTTGGTATTTCAGCCTGTAAAAGTGTCCATCCATTTAGTGCACCCATAGCAGCAATTATTGCAAAAATTGCTATGGTATTTTTTCCTATATTTCCGAGAACTATTCCTGTTGCATCTGCAAATGGAGCAGTTGAATTAGCAAGTTCTATAGGAGAAATTATTCCCATAAGTGCAATGGAAGAAAATAGGTATATACAAATTGTAATTATTGTTCCTATCATTGTTGCCTTGGGTATAGTATACGAAGGATTATGTGTTCCTTCAGCAGGAATTGTAGCAGATTCAATACCCATAAAAGCAAAAAATGTTAGTGCAGCTGTTGCCGTTAATGCATTGAAATTTGATTCACCACTAGTGTTTAATACCATAAAATGTTCAGTATTAAAGACAAAAAAACCTATTACTATAGTTAATAATAGCGGTAATACTTTTAAAATAGATGTTATTAGTTGAAATTTTCCAGCAGTTTTAATTCCATAAGTATTAATTGTAGTAATTATAATAATAACGAATATTGAGAATATAGTACTTTGTATACTGTTTTGTAATATTGGGAAAAGTACTCCAGAATAACTTGTAATGGCAATTGCTAGAGCTGCATTTGTTAGTAGTATGGATACCCAGTATCCCCATACTACAAAAAAACCTGAAAATTCACCAAACCCTTCTTTTGTATAATGAAAAGGACCACTTTTTCCAGGAAATTTTTGACTTAATCTTTTAAAGATAAGAGCAATTAATATTGCTCCAAAACCAGATATTACCCATCCAAATATACTTATTGAACCAAATTTTGCTAGTGATGCAGGTAACATAAAAATTCCTGCACCTATCATATTTCCAACGACAAGACTTATGGACTCTTTTAAACCTAATTTTTTATTATTTTTATCACCCATATAAGAATTACAATTTAACATTTTATCTTTATGTATATGAAAGATTTTATCATTTTAAAAGTCATTTTTTATTTTCATTATCATCATCAAATAACCTAATTAATGGAGCATAAAAATTATTTTCTAGGCATAGACTTGGGCAGCTCTTCAGTAAAAGTCTCCATACTTGATGGGCATGATTCTTCTTGCATTGAATCTGTTAGTTTTCCAGAAAATGAAATGTCTATAGAAAGTCCTAATATTGGATGGGCTGAACAAGATCCTCTTTATTGGTGGGATTGTGTGGGTGAGTGTATAAATAATTTAAATAAAAAAATAGATTTTAATTTTATAGACGCGATAGGAATATCATACCAGATGCATGGTTTAGTAGCATTGGATATTAGTGGTAAACCTGTAAGGCCATCAATTATTTGGTGTGATTCTAGGGCAGTAGATATTGGAAAGAACGCACATGATAATCTTGATTCAAAAATTATTTCCGATCATTTACTTAATTCTCCTGGAAATTTTACAGCTTCTAAGTTGAAGTGGGTGAAAGATAATGAACCAGAAATTTATAATTCAATACATAAAATTATGTTACCTGGTGACTACATAGCATATAAGTTTACTGGAGAAATGAACACTACAGAAAGTGGTCTTTCAGAGGCAATTATGTGGGATTTTAATAGAGGAACACTTTCAAAAGACTTACTTAGATATTATGATATTGATGAAAAGATGATTCCTGAAGTTGTCTCTTCTTTTGGAATTCATGGTAATATTAAAGATGATATATCTCATTTATTTGGTTTTAGAAAAGATGTAAAATTAACCTATAGAGCTGGAGATCAACCAAATAATGCTTTCTCTTTGAATGCTCTAAACCCTGGTGAGATAGCAGCTACTGCCGGCACTTCTGCTGTAATATATTCTGTTACCGATAAAAATATTTATGATAAGAATAATAGGATAAACACTTTTTTACACTGTAATAACTCAAAAAGTAAAAATAGAAACGGACTTCTTCTTTGTATAAATGGCTGTGGAATTGCGTACTCATGGTTAAGGAAGTTGCTTAAAGGGAAGAGTTATAATGATTTAAATTTATCAGCAATGAATACTTCAATAGGGTCTGATAACCTTAAATTTTATCCTTTTGGCAATGGTTCTGAAAGGTTATTTAATAATAAGGAGTTAGGATCCCACTTTATTGATTTAAATTTTCATGTTCATGATGAGACCCATTTTATTAGATCAGTTCAGGAAGGGATTGCTTTTTCTATGTGTTATGGAATTGAAATGCTTAAAGATTTAGGTGTAGCAGTTACAACTATTAGAGTAGGAAATGCAAATTTATTTTTGAGTATGTTGTTTAGAGAAGCTTTTGTAAATACTTCTGGAATAGATTTAGAAATCTATGATACTGATGGTGCACAGGGGGCTGCTCGTGCTGCTGCTTTAGGGATAGGTTACTATTCTAATGACAAAGAAGCTTTTAATAATTTAAAATTAATCACTAAATTAAAACCAGATAAGGAATTAGTAGCTAGATATTCTAGCCATTACGATGAATGGAAAAATTTCTTACCTAACTTTTATTAAAATATATGTCAATAATAATAGGTCAACAAGAATACTTTAAAGATGTAAAAAAGGTAGAATTTGAGGGAAGAGATTCTGATAATCCTTTTTCTTATAAATTTTATGATAAAAACAAAATGGTTCTCGGAAAACCTATGAAAGACCATTTTAATTTTGCCGTTGCATACTGGCACTCATTTGGAAATACCGGAAATGATCCCTTTGGAGTTGGCACAAAGACTTTTCCTTGGGCATCTTCATCCGATCCCTATCAGAATGCATACGACAAGATGGACGCTGCATTTGAGTTTATTTCTAAGCTCGGTATAAATCATTTCTGTTTCCATGACTTTGATTTAATTGATGAAGGAGATTCAATTAGGGAATCTGAAAATAGGTTAAATAAAATAACCAGTTATGCTAAAGAAAAAATTAAGTCTTCTGACATTAAAGTTCTTTGGGGTACGGCAAATCTTTTTTCTAATCCAAGGTATATGAATGGTGCAGCTACAAACCCAAATTTTGATATCCTTTCTATGGCTGGTGCTCAGGTAAAAAATGCACTGGATGTTACAATAGAACTTGGCGGTAAGAATTATGTGTTTTGGGGAGGAAGAGAAGGTTATATGTCACTCCTTAACACAGATATGAAAAGGGAACTTGACCATATGGCTAAGTTTCTTCATTTAGCTAAAGATTATGCTAGAGGTCAGGGATTTGAAGGATGGTTTTTTATTGAGCCTAAACCAATGGAGCCCTCTAAACATCAGTATGATTTTGATGCTGCGACAGTAGTTGGTTTTTTAGAGCATTATGGTCTTGAGAAGGATTTTAAATTAAATATTGAGGTAAACCACGCCACACTTGCCAACCATACTTTTCAACATGAACTTCAGGTTGCTGCTAATGCAAATATGCTTGGTAGTATGGATGCTAATAGGGGAGATTACCAGAACGGATGGGATACAGATCAATTTCCAAATAATATTTATGAAATAGTTGAATCGCTTTTGGTTATAATAAGATCCGGTGGTTTACAGGGTGGAGGCATAAATTTTGATGCAAAGACCAGAAGAAATTCTACAGATTTAAACGATTTATTTTACTCACATATTGGTGCGATTGATCTTTTTGCTAGGAGTCTACTTGTCACTGAAAAAATGTTAGATAATTCTGAATACTCTAGTTTAATAGAAGAAAGGTATTCATCTTTTGATTCCGGTAAAGGAAAAGATTTTGAAGATGGAAAAATCTCTTTAGATGGACTACATTTCTACGCTTCGAACTTGGAAGAAGCTAAGCTAATTTCCGGAAAACAGGAATTATTTGAAAATATAATTAATAGATATATATAAAAAAATATTTCATATTCTAAAAGTATTTAATCTTTTTTGAGTTTCTCTACTTCCAATCGTAAAAGGTCAATCATCTTCCCTTGTTTTTGAATCATCTCTTGTTGTTCCATAAACCTCTCTTGTTGTTTTTGAATCATCTCCTGTTGTTCTTGTATGGCTTTGATAAGTGGAACAGTAAGCGCACCGTACTGAACACCTTCTTTTCCATCTGAATCATTTTTTGACCATCCACTCCACTCAACGTTTAGTTCATCCATTGTGGTTTTTACCTCTTGAGCAATAAGTCCATTATAATAATTTTCATCGCCTTCAGGTCTAATAAATCCTACATTTCCAGGCCCCGACCCAGGGATTGCTGAGAACCTTTCTTCAAGAAGTTCAGAAGGATAATCTGCTGGATTCTTAAGCTTATACTTTACCGTCCTTAATTTTTTGATAAAATCTAGACCTAGTTCACCATCAGAAATTTCTCTTTTTATTCTTTTATCTGAATACGTACTGAATGCAACTTGACCTTTTATAGCTGTGATAGAAGTATTACCTAGGGCAATCTGATTATCGCCAGTTCCTGTAGCATTATATCCAATGACAATTTGATTAGAGGCATTGTTTGCACTAGGATCAGAACCGTATCCTATAATTACATTGTTACTTCCAGTAGTGATTATATCTCCTGCATATGCACCTAGGGCTGTGTTAGAATCTCCATCGGTGTTTGAATATAAAGCATTAGTTCCACTTGCTGTGTTAACACTTCCAGTTTCGTTTTTTTGTAAAGCATAAATTCCACTTGCTGTGTTACGATTTCCATCGATGTTAGAAGCCAAAGCACCGAATCCACTTGCTGTGTTATAATCTCCTATGGTGTTTGAAGCTAAAGCAGATCTTCCACTTGCTGTGTTAGAATATCCCTCGGTGTTATTATATAAAGCAAATCTTCCAACAGCAACATTATTATCTCCTGTTGTTATAGCAGCAAGTGCATTAGTTCCAATTGCTACATTGTCTAATGCATTATCTGTTGTAGAAGATGGGTCATTTCCTATATACATAGAAGTTGTTTCAATTAAAGCATCAGAAAGACCAGTAACATTTGATGCAGTACTTTTAGCATCTAACTGCGTTTGAATGGCAGAAGTTACTCCGTCGACGTAATTAAGTTCTGTAGCTGAAGCAGCAATAGCCGTTCCTCCAAGATTCAGTCCCGCAGCGTAGAGCGTTGCTCCAGCATCTTGTGCAGCATACAATCGAGTAACATCCGCATTACCTATAACTGCGTAGTTATCTCCAAGTCCTGTAGCATCCTTTCCAATAACGATTTGATTAGAGGCATTGTTTGCACTAGGATCTGCACTGCGTCCTATAATTACGTTGTTACTTCCAGTAGTGATTTTATCTCCTGCATATGCACCTAGGGCTGTGTTAGAATCTCCATCGGTGTTTGAATATAAAGCAGCGTATCCACTTGCTGTGTTATAATTTCCTATGGTGTTTGAAGATAAAGACTTATAACCAGATGCTGTATTTTCATATCCCTCGGTGTTTTCATATAAAGCATCATATCCACTTGCTGTGTTACGATGTCCATCGATGTTTGAATATAAAGCATAAGATCCACTTGCTGTGTTTTGAGATCCCTCGGTGTTTTTTTGTAAAGCATAATATCCACTTGCTGTGTTATTACTTCCCTCGGTGTTTTTTTGTAAAGCATTATTACCAATAGCAACATTATAATATCCTATGGTGTTTTTAGTTAATGCATTGTATCCAATAGCTGTGTTAGCATCTCCCGTTGTTATAGCATCTAGTGCTGTTACTCCAACAGCTACATTTTGACTTGCATCATCTGTTGTA